>OWJE01000009.1_pt1 | contig 261819 bp, 165 predicted proteins | sample 1732931 | NCBI WGS metagenome assembly OWJE01 (sample SAMN05065769, study PRJEB22554) | human gut metagenome | biome: ENVO:2100002; feature: ENVO:00000062; material: ENVO:00002003 | host: Homo sapiens | place: USA | reverse complement strand
GAAAGGCAAGGAGGCAAAAGCCCCCGTGCAAATCACCCCGCATGCCGAAGTTGTCTCTGATTCAGAACGCCTGTTATCGAATAGTCATTGTGGTCCTTAAAACACCTTTCTCCTGTAAATTGAACGGTTCGTTTCATTACCCGGATGCCGGACAACGCACACGGGGGGAAACCCCACGGCGCGGGACGGCATCCGCTTCTTCTTGTACTACTTCTCTGTCTTATGTAAATCCTTTCAAAGAACTCTTTCTTCATTCGCCGGGGAAACCCGGCGGCCCGGGGGAACATCGTTCCCGAAAGCGAGTGCAAAAGTAACAAGAATATCCCGAACCGCCAAACTTTCAAACGAAAAAAATGAGGGAAAACGAAAACTTTTCCGAATGTTTGACAAGAAAGGACAGGGAAACCGGGGCTGCACCTTATAATAATATACGCGCGGGCGGGGACCTCGGAAGCTGAAGGGGCGGAAGGGAGCCGGAGGGAAAGGTATAGCACGAAACTCAGGGAAGACCGGAAAAAGCCTTACAGCCGCAGACGGGGCGGAAACTATAGCGGGCGCGCCGCGGACGGGAGGAAACGCCGGAAAGGGAGGGAAAGGATGCCGCCGGGCCCGGGCGGGAACCCGAAAGGGCCGCACCCGGAAGGCCGGACGGGCCGGACGACAGCGCCGTCCGGCCCGTTTCGCAAAGCCGAAAAGCCCGAACCGGAGGGAATGACAAGGGGAAAAAGAAAAAGGGGAAGCGAATACACGCTCCCCCCGGCCATGCAAAGGTAAGCACAAATGGAGGAAAATGCAAATAACAGGAGAAAAAAGAGGACAAACGAAAAACCGATTCGCCACTCTGACAGAAAGACAGACAGCGCAAAAGCATTCGCGAGCCAATTGGTTAAAAAAGATTTTTTAGTTGCACAGACCGCCAAATGGCATTATCTTTGCATCCGTATCACAAAATGACAAACCAAAACAAAGAAAGTATATGACACAAGATGAATTGTATAAAGTGATCAATGCCGCCGAAGGCCGCACTGACACAAGAAGCAAAGAATTGAACTTGGCTTTCCCGGCCCTGATGAGAAAGGTGTACACGTGGATGGCCCTGGCTCTGGCTATCACCGGCATCACCGCCTACGGCGTGGCCACCAGCCCGGCTCTACTCACAGCCATTTTCACCAACAAGCTGCTTTTCTACGGCCTCATCATCGCCGAATTAGGAATCGTGTTCTACACGACAGCCCGGCTGGCCAAGCTGTCACTCTCCACAGCCACGCTGCTCTTCATCCTATTTTCAGTGATCAACGGCGTCACACTGGCCTCCGTCTTCGTGATTTACACCATGAGTTCGATAGCTACCACGTTTTTCGTGACCGCCGGCACATTTGGCGCCATGGCCTTCATTGGCTACACCACAAAACGCGACCTCACCAAGATGGGAGGCATTCTGATGATGGCCCTCATCGGACTCATCATAGCTGCCGTAGTGAATATGTTCCTGCACAACAGCACGTTCGACCTCATTGTTAGCGGACTGGGCGTACTCATTTTCACCGGTCTCACGGCATGGGACTCGCAAGCCATCAAACGTATGTTGCAAGAGCAATACGACATGAGTGAAGGCGCACAGAAAGTGGCCCTGCTCGGCTCGCTGTCTCTCTACCTGGACTTCATCAACATGTTCCTCTACCTGCTACGCTTCTTGGGCGACCGCAAATAGACCGGAGATTGACTTTACATAAAACAAGGGGCCTTGAGCCCCTTTTTTCATGCCCATACGAGTCGACAACTGCATATAAACGGCTGAATAAATATACTGATTCGATATTCACTAAATAACAAAATATTCGCACTTCACATTATTTTTTCGCAAATTTATTTGGAGATTAACCTAAAATGTTGTAATTTTGCATCATAAACAGAATAAAAATACACCCAATGAAGATCAAGACCAGCAGAATGGAAGCCTTGAAGATGATCATCTCCAGTCAGGAGTTAGGCAGTCAGGAAGAAGTGCTCAAGGCACTTGCCAAAGAAGGCTTCACCCTCACGCAGGCCACCTTGAGCCGCGACCTCAAACAACTGAAAGTGGCCAAAGCGGCCAGCATGAACGGCAAATACGTGTATGTGCTGCCCAACGAGACGATGTACAAGCGCATCTCCTCTCCCCTCTCGGCCAACGAAATGCTGCAAACTCCCGGTTTTTTGTCCATCAACTTCTCGGGCAACATGGGTGTCATCAAAACCCGACCGGGCTATGCCAGCAGCATTGCCTACAACATTGACAATGGGGCACTGACCACCATCTTAGGTACGATAGCGGGCGATGACACTATCTTCATCGTGAAAAAAGATGGCGTGACCGAAGAACAGGTGCTGGAGGGACTGAAGGGGATTATACCCAATATATAGTTAACGAGTGAACAAGTGGACGAGTTGACAAGTTGGCGGCCGGAAAGACGGAAAAGTGACAAGCCGGCTTAGTAAACAGGAATTTATTATATAAATGGAAGAAATCAAAGTAATGGTAGCCGATGCCTCACACGAGAAGTATGTAGACACCATTCTTACGACGATTGCAGACGCCGCAAAGGTGCGCGGTACCGGCATAGCCAAGCGCACACATGAATATCTGGCTACGAAAATGAGAGAAGCCAAGGCTGTGATAGCCCTGCAAGGAGACAAGTTTGCAGGCTTCAGCTACATTGAGACTTGGGGAAACAAGCAATATGTAACCACCTCGGGGCTCATCGTGCATCCCGACTTCCGCGGACTCGGACTGGCCAAGCGCATCAAGGACATGACCTTCACACTGGCCCGCAAGCGCTGGCCACACGCCAAGATATTCTCGCTCACCTCCGGGTCGGCCGTGATGAAGATGAACACCCGTCTGGGCTATCACCCCGTAACCTTCAACGACCTCACCGACGACGAAGCCTTCTGGCGTGGTTGCGAGGGCTGTATCAATGTCGACGTGCTCCACCGCACCGACCGCCGCTATTGCATCTGCACGGCCATGCTCTTCGACCCGGAAGACCATCTGCCCGCCAAGATACCGGCCGAGGTGATGGAACGCATCAGAAAGATAGACGGAACCAATGTGCAATAAAACCAAGGAAAGGAAAAAAGATATGGCAGAAAACAAGAAGAAAAAAGTGGTCGTGGCCTTCAGTGGAGGCCTTGACACGTCATACACCGTGATGAAGCTAAGCCAAGACGGTTGGGAAGTATATGCCGCCTGCGCCAACACCGGCGGATTCAGTGCCGAACAACTCAAGACCAACGAGGAAAATGCCTATAAACTGGGGGCCAAAGCCTACGTGACACTTGACGTGACACAGGAATATTACGAGAAATCATTAAAGTATATGATTTTCGGCAACGTGCTGCGCAACAACTGCTACCCCATCTCCGTGAGTTCGGAACGCATCTTCCAGGCCATCGCCATCGCCCGCTATGCCAAAGAGATAGGGGCCGACGCCATCGCCCATGGTTCCACCGGAGCCGGCAACGACCAGATACGTTTCGACATGACGTTTCTCGTGATGGCACCGGGCGTGGAAATCATCACCCTCACCCGCGACAAGGCCCTGAGCCGTAAGGAGGAAGTGGACTATCTGAACGAACACGGTTTCTCGGCCGACTTCGCCAAACTGAAATACAGCTACAACGTAGGTATTTGGGGTACGAGCATCTGTGGGGGCGAATTGCTCGACCCTACACAAGGCCTGCCCGAGGAGGCTTATCTGAAACACGTCACCAGCCAAGAAGAAAGCGAACTGCGCATCACCTTTGAGAAAGGCGAAATCGTGGCCGTGAACGGTGAACGATTCGAGGACAAGATAGCAGCCATACAGAAGATTGAAGACATCGGAGCCTCCTACGCCATAGGGCGCGACTGCAATGTGGGCGACACCATCATCGGCATCAAGGGACGTGTGGGATTTGAGGCCGCCGCCCCGAAACTCATCATCGAAGCCCACCGGCTGCTTGAGAAAAGCACACTCTCGAAGTGGCAGCAATACTGGAAAGACCAAGTGGCCAACTGGTATGGCATGTTCCTGCACGAAAGCCAGTATCTCGAGCCCGTGATGCCCGACATCGAGGCCATGCTCACCAGCAGCCAACGCAACGTGAACGGTACGGCCATTTTGAAATTGCGCCCGTATGGATTCCAAACCGTAGGCATTGACTCGCCAGACGATCTCACCAAGTCGAAACTCGGAGAGTATGGCGAGATGCAGCACGGATGGACAGCAGAGGATGCCAAAGGCTTCATCAAGGTGAGTTCCACGCCGCTACGCGTCTACTACGGTATGCACCCCGACGAAGAAAGATAACTCCATTTGCAACTTCTCCGCCCGGCAAACCGTCTAACAGACAAATGAACTTTTAAGACCAAAAACACATGGGAAATTATAAAAGACTTAAACGCTCCACCACCGACGTGTGGCTGGGCGGTGTATGTGGCGGTATTGCCGAGTATTTTGACATCGATCCCACACTGGTGAAAATCGGCTACGTAGTGCTCTCACTGGGCAGTGCAGCCTTCCCGGGCCTGCTGATCTACCTCATCCTCTGGATGATCATGCCGAAGGAGTAGCGACACATTATATAATTAAGGTGCGCAACGGGACTGCGCACTTCACACAAGAAAACGACTTATGAGAATTGGAATACTGGGAGCGGCAGGCTATACAGGCGGTGAACTCATCCGCCTGTTGGTGAACCATCCCGAGGCAGAGATAATCTTTGCCAACTCAGAGAGCAATGCCGGCAATCTCGTGGCCGATGTGCATGAAGGTCTTTATGGCGACACCGACCTGCGGTTTACGGCAGCCATGCCTTTTGGGCAGGTAGATGTGGTGTTCTTCTGCTTCGGGCACGGTAAAAGCGAAGCCTTTCTGAAAGAGCATCCGATACCGGCCGAGGTGAAAATCATCGACCTCGCACAAGACTTCCGCATCAAGGGAAGTCGCCCCTACCCCAATGCTGCCACAGTCGGAGAGTTCCCCGCCCCCACTCCCGAGAGTCACGACTTCGTCTACGGTCTGCCTGAGATAAACCGCTCTCTGATAGCCCAAGCACAGCATGTGGCCAATCCGGGATGCTTCGCCACCTGCATCCAACTCGGTTTGCTGCCCGCCGCCCAAATGGGACTCATCACCAACGACGTGTCCGTGAACGCCATCACGGGCAGCACCGGAGCCGGACAGAAACCCGGTAGCACCACCCACTTCTCGTGGCGTAACAACAATCTGAGCATCTATAAGGCTTTCAGCCACCAGCATGTGCCCGAAATCAGGCAGAGTCTGGAGCAGGTACAGGGGGCACTCACAGCCTCCATCGACTTCATCCCCTACCGAGGCGACTTTGCCCGCGGCATTTTCGCCACCCAAGTGGTGAAGACCGACAAGCCGATAGAAGACATCGTGGCGGGCTACAAAGCCTTTTACAAAGAAGCAAAATTCACCCACTATGTGGACAAGGCACTCGACCTGAAGCAGGTGGTCAACACCAACAAGTGTCTGGTACACTGCGACAAATCTGGCAACAAACTGCTCGTCACCTCCTGCATAGACAATCTGTTGAAAGGAGCCGTGGGACAGGCCGTGCAAAACATGAACATCATGTTCGGTATCGACGAGCAAGCCGGACTTCATCTTAAACCATCAGCATTCTAATGAAACTATTCGACGTATATCCCCTCTTCGACATCAATATTGTCAAGGGCAAAGGCTGCAAGGTGTGGGACAACCGCGGACAGGAATATCTCGACCTCTACGGTGGCCATGCCGTTATCAGTATCGGACACAGTCATCCCCATTACGTGGAGAAACTCACCGGACAACTCAACCGGTTGGGCTTTTACAGCAACTCGGTGGTCAACAAGCTGCAAGTGGAACTGGCCGAGCGGTTGGGCCGCATCAGCGGTTACGACGACTATCAGCTCTTCCTCATCAACTCCGGGGCAGAGGCCAACGAAAATGCCTTGAAGCTCGCTTCATTCAAGAACGGGCGCAAACGCGTGCTGTCAGTGGCCAAAGCTTTCCACGGACGTACTTCGCTGGCCGTGGAAGTGACCAACAATCCCAAGATCGTGGCTCCCATCAACGACAACGGACACGTGACATTTCTGCCCCTCAACGACCTTGAGGCATGGGAGCGCGAACTGGCCAAGGGTGACGTATGTGCCTGTATCCTAGAGTGCATTCAAGGCGTAGGCGGAGTCAACATGGCCACCCAAGAATTTGCCCAAGGCCTGCAGGCCGCCTGCAAGAAGTACGGCACCTACCTCATCTGCGACGAAATACAGTGCGGATATGGTCGCAGCGGCAAGTTTTTCGCCCACCAGTGGCTCGGCATCCGTCCCGACCTCATCACCGTGGCCAAAGGCATCGGCAACGGATTCCCAATGGGAGGTGTGCTCATTTCGCCCGAATTTGTTCCCGTCTACGGACAGTTGGGCACCACTTTCGGCGGTAACCACCTCGCTTGTACGGCTGCATTGGCCGTACTTGACGTGTTCGAAAACGAAGGATTGGTGGAAAACGCCCACCTCGTGGGTGAATATCTCATGGAAGAACTGCGAGAATTGCAACAACGCAACAGCCACATCAAGGAAGTGCGCGGTCGCGGGCTGATGGTGGGAGTGGTGCTCGACATCCCCCACAAGGAGGTGCGCTCAAAGCTCATCCACGAGCAACACTGCTTCACCGGATGTGCCGGGACCGACATTCTCCGCATACTTCCGCCACTCTGCCTCACCCGCGATGAGACCGACGGCTTCATCCAAAGACTTGAAACTGTTTTAAACCAACTGTAAACATGAAAATAGCAATTATCGGAGCAGGTGCCATGGGCGGCGCATTGGCCGAAGGACTCTTGAAATGTGATACTTTTATGGCCGGCGACATCACCGTGGCCGACCCCAACCGAGAAACTCTCGAACACTTCGCCGAGCGGGGAACAACCGTAACTCCCGACAATGCACTGGCAGCATTGGGGGCCGATGTGGTGGCCGTGGTGGTAAAGCCCTGGCTTGTAGAGGGCGTGCTGAAAGGCATCAAGGACAGTCTTGACTATGCCAAACAGTTGCTCATCGTGGTGGCAGCAGGCGTTTCGTCGGCCGACATCAAGGGATGGTTAGACAAAGACGGGCAGACAGAGCCCCATTTCTTCCTCGCCATACCCAACATAGCCATTGCCGAAAAGGCCTCCATGACCTTTATCGTGCCCGTTGGGGCTACCTCAGAGGAAATCCAAACCATAAAAGGTGTCTTCGACTCTCTGGGCAGTTGTCTTGTCACCGAAGAACGCCTGCTGGCTTCGGGCACCACACTTGCCTCCTGCGGCATAGCCTACGCCATGCGCTACATACGGGCATCGGTAGAAGGCGGTGTGGAACTGGGCTTCAAGGCCAAGGATGCCGAACAGGTAGTATTGCAGACTGTGAAAGGTGCCGTAGAACTTTTGCAAGCCACGGGAGAACATCCCGAAGCGGCCATTGATAAAGTGACGACGCCCGGTGGCGTGACCATCAAGGGACTGAACGAAATGGAACATGCCGGATTTACAAGTGCCGTGATACGCGGTTTGAAAGCCGGACTCCAATAGCAATGGGAAAGCCATGCCCCCATAGCGGAAGAGCATACCGTGGCAGCAAGTTTTCAAGAAGATGGCCGAACCGTTGCACACACTAAAACCCTTTGTGCAGCAATTCCCGTTTTATTTGAGTGTGCATGAAGAAATCGCAATCTTGGGTTTGTGGAAAAGAAAAGTTTTCGTAATTTTGGCGCAATGATTCATCATTAAAACAACAATTATGGAAGAAGCAATCAAACAAATTGGCGAGCGGCTGAAAGGTCTGCGCGATGTGCTCGACATCCCCGCGGAGGAGGTGGCAGAGCTTTGCGGCATCACCCTCGACCATTATCTCAAGATTGAAGCAGGCGAGGCCGACCCGTCGGTCTACCGCCTGTCAAAGATATCCAAACGCTACGGCATAGCTCTCGATGTGCTGCTCTTCGGCGAGGAACCGCGCATGAGTGCCTATTTTCTCACCCGCAAGGGACAAGGCATGAGCGTGGAGCGCCGAAAAGACTATAAATACCAGAGTCTGGCAGCCGGATTCAGAGGGCGCAATATGGATCCGTTCCTCGTCCGGGTAGACCCACTGCCCGACGGACAAAACCACAACAAGAACTCCCATGACGGACAGGAATTCGACTATGTGATAGAAGGTACACTCGAAATCACCATCGGCAAGAAAGTGATGGTACTAACTGAGGGCGACAGCATCTACTTCGATGCCCACCAGCCTCACTGTATGCGTGCCCTCAACGACTGTCCCGTGAAGTTTTTATGTATAGCCATCTAAAGAGAAGTGAACGATTATGATTGAAAGATTTTTAACCCAGACGCACTTCTCTTCAGAGGAAGACTATCAGAAGAACCTGCACTTTATCATTCCGGAAAACTTCAATTTCGCCTACGACGTGATGGACGAGTGGGCGCGAGAGGCTCCGGACAAACTTGCCTTGCTATGGACCAGCGAGCGCGGAGAGGAGCTTCGGTTCACTTTCCGCGATCTCAAGGAACAGACTGATCAAGTCGCTTCCTATTTCCAGACATTAGGCATCGGGCACGATGACAAGGTGATGCTCATCTTGAAACGCCACTACCAGTGGTGGCTCTCCATGCTGGCCCTGCACAAGTTGGGGGCCGTAGCCATCCCGGCTACCCACATGCTGACCCGCCACGACATCGTTTACCGCAACCAGCGGGCCGGTGTGAAAGCCATCGTCTGCGCCAACGACGAGTATATTACCCAACAGGTGAGTGCCGCCATGCCCGAAAGTCCCACCGTGAAGGTGCTCGTGGCCGTCAACTCCGATGCCCAGGCATCGCAGCCCGTACCCAAAGGGTTCCACGACTGGCGAAGAGAATGGCGGGATGCGCCCCGTTTTGTACGCCCCGAACACGTGAACACCAACGAAGACACGCTGCTGATGTACTTCACCAGCGGCACGAGCGGTGAACCGAAAATGGTGGCCCACGACCATCTCTATGCCTTGGGGCACCTCACCACGGGCGTTTTCTGGCACAACCTCAATGAAAACAGCATCCATCTCACCGTGGCCGACACGGGTTGGGGCAAGGCTGTGTGGGGCAAACTCTACGGCCAATGGTTTGCCGGTGCCACTGTCTTCGTGTTCGATCACGAGAAGTTCACGGCAGAAAAAATCATGCGCCAGATCGAAAAATACCACATCACATCGTTCTGCGCCCCTCCCACCATCTTCCGTTTCATGATACGCGAAGATTTCAGCCAATACGACCTGAGCAGTCTGAAATACTGCACCACAGCCGGCGAGGCCCTCAATCCCTCGGTAGCCAAGGAGTTTTACGATCTTACGGGCGTGCAACTCATGGAAGGTTTCGGCCAAACCGAAACAACGATGACCCTCGGCACATTCCCATGGATGAAACCGAAACCGGGCAGCATGGGCAAGCCCAACACGCAATATGACGTGAAACTGCTCCGCCCCGACGGCTCCGACTGCGAGGATGGCGAGAAAGGGGAAATCTGCATCAAGGTGGGCGATGAGAAGCCTTTGGGGCTTTTCAAGGGTTATTACCGCGATGCCGAAAAGACCAAAGAGGCTTGGCACGACGGCATCTACCACACGGGCGACATGGCATGGCGCGACCAAGACGGCTACTACTGGTTTGAAGGGCGCGCCGACGATGTCATCAAGTCAAGCGGTTATCGCATAGGGCCATTTGAGGTGGAGAGTGCGTTGATGACCCACGAGGCCGTCGTGGAATGCGCCATCACCGGTGTGCCCGACCCGATACGCGGCATGGTGGTGAAGGCTACCGTGGTGCTGGCCAAGGAGTGGAAAGACAAAGCCGGTGATACACTTATAAAAGAGTTGCAAGAGCATGTGAAACACGAGACAGCTCCCTATAAATATCCCCGCGTGATAGAGTTTGTGGACGAACTTCCCAAAACGATTTCGGGCAAAATCAGACGCGTGGAAATACGTGAGAAAGACAAGCAGAAGTAGCACCCCGCCCCGACTTCCCCGAAGTGCAGGGGCCCGACGTGCGCCTTCCCGGCAAAACCGGTATGATGACAACGAAATGCACTGAAGATATGAACAGCAAAGGTGAACAGACCTCCCCTGCTGCGGAGAAGGTCGGAGAGAAGAAACGCGTGGTGGTGAAGGTGGGCAGCAACGTGCTCACCCGCGACGACGGCAAGTTGGATGTGACCCGCATGTCGGCCATTGTCGACCAAGTGGTGTGGCTCAAACAGCATGGCTACGAGGTGATACTCGTCTCCTCGGGGGCTATGGCCTGCGGTCGCGACGAGCTGAAAGTGACGCGCAAACTCGACAGCGTGGCCCAGCGACAGCTCTACTCCGCCTTGGGGCAGGTGAAACTCATCGGTCTCTACTACGATCTTTTCCGTGAATACGACCTGCACGTGGGGCAGGTGCTCACCATGAAGGAGAGTTTCTCCACCCGCGGCGAATACCTCAACCAGCGTGCTTGCATGTCGGTAATGCTCGAAAACGGTGTCATTCCCATTGTCAACGAGAACGACACGGTGAGCGTAACGGAGCTGATGTTCACCGACAATGACGAACTCTCCGGACTCATCGCTTCGATGATGGATGCCGACACGCTCATCATCTTGAGCAATGTGGATGGCATCTTCAATGGCGATCCGAAGGATTCGCAGACGCGTGTCATACCGATGGTAAACTACGACCGCGACTTGGGCGAATACATACAAGACACCAAAAGCGGATTCGGGCGCGGGGGAATGCTCACCAAGGCCAATATCGCACGCAAGGTGGCCGAGGAGGGCATCAAGGTGATTATCGCCAACGGGAAGACCACCAATATTCTCGTCGAACTGGCCACAAAACCCATGGAGACGATGCACACCGAATTTCGTCCCAACCCCACTCCCACATCCACACTGAAGAAGTGGATAGCCCACAGCGAAAGTTTCGCCAAAGGCCGTGTGGTGATCAATGACAAGGCTGCCGAGGCACTGAAAGGGCACAAGGCGGTGAGTCTGTTGCCGGTGGGTGTGACAGCTGTCGAGGGTGACTTCGAAGAAGGCGACATCATCAACGTGATAGACCAGCAGGGCAACAACATCGGCGTGGGGCGTAGCGGCTATTCGGCCGAGGAGGCCCGCAGGCGGATGGGTGTCCACGACGTGAAGCCTGTCATCCATTACGACTATCTTTATATGGAGTAAAAGAATCCTCGCTCCCGGCTCCTCTCCGAGGAAAGAGGAGAAGTGGAATGTCCATAAGCGATGGGAAATGACACTGCCAACCAATGAAAAAATGACGAAAGGTGATATCAGACAATGATTTATAATAACGAATCGATGTTACTCAAAGAGACTTTTCAAAGCGTGAAAGAGGCCGGCAAAGCACTGCCGCTGATTCCGGATGAGCGCAGAAATGAAGTGCTGAACGCAGTGGCCGATGCCATTGTGGACAAAACGGACATACTGCTCGAAGCCAACCGAAAAGATCTCGGGCGCATGGAGCCTGACAATCCGCTCTACGACCGCTTGCTGCTCAACGAGAAACGGCTTGCCGACATGGCTTCCGACATGCGCCACGTGGCCACGCTGCCTTCGCCACTGGGGCGGGTGCTGAAGCAGAAGGTGCTCGAAAACGGTCTCCGGCTTCGCCGGGTGAGCGTGCCTTTCGGGGTGATAGGCATGATTTATGAGGCGCGCCCCAACGTGACTTTCGACGTTTTCGCGCTCTGCTTCAAGAGCGGAAACGCCTGTATCCTCAAAGGCGGAAAGGATGCCGACGACAGCAATCGGGCCGGTGTGGCACTCATACACGATGTTTTGCGCCGTTTTGACATCCCTACGGCCGTGGTGGAACTGCTGCCTGCCACCCACGAAGCCACGGGCGAACTGCTCAACGCCGTGGGCTATGTGGATCTCTGCATTCCGCGAGGCAGCAAACGGCTCATCGACTTTGTGCGCGACACGGCCCGAGTGCCGGTCATCGAGACGGGGGCTGGCGTGGTACATGCCTATTTCGACGAATACGGTAATGCGGAGATGGGCAGCCGCATCATCAACAATGCCAAGACGCGCCGCCCGAGTGTATGCAACGCTCTCGACACGCTGATCGTGCATGAGAGCCGGCTTGCCGACTTGCCCGAGCTATGCAGTCTGCTACCCGACCACCACGTAAGGATCTACGCCGATGCGCCGGCCCGGCAGGCTCTTTCCGCACACTATCCGCCCGAGTTGCTTTTCCCTGCTGATGACAACACCTTCGGCACAGAGTTTATGGACTATGCCATGGGGGTGAAGACCGTCGGTTCGCTTGATGAGGCTCTTGCCCACATCGCTACTTTCGGCAGCGGCCACAGCGAGTGCATCATCACCGACAACGCCGACTGCGCCCGGCACTTCGAGACGATGGTGGATGCCGCCTGCGTCTATGTCAACGCCCCCACGAGCTTCACCGACGGGGCACAGTTCGGCCTCGGGGCAGAGATAGGCATCAGCACGCAGAAGCTGGGAGCACGGGGGCCAATGGCGCTGGAGGAGATGACTACCTATAAATGGCTGATTGAAGGAGAAGGACAGGTGAGGGGGTAGAAAGAAGCCTCACCCCCGGCCCCTCTCCGAGGGGAGAGGGGAGTGAACGGCTGTGCTGCTGTTATCGAAGATATGAAAGGAGGACGAAAGGGTAGCCGTCAAACTATTGCAAGTATTCACCATCATATAATTACAAAGCGGAGAAACGGATGGGCCGGTAAAACGGCATCTCCGTCTCCGGAATGTGCCGATAATCAGCTCCCGTGGGCACACTCTTCCTTGGGAGGAGACGGGGGAGAATAAAAGATGAAGACATTTTTCAACGTAGAAGACATTGGCGACCTCAAGACTGCACTCGCAGAGGCGCAAGAAGTAAAGGCCAACCGTTTCGGATTTCAGCAGTTGGGCAGGAACAAGACCTTGCTGATGATATTTTTCAACAACTCCCTGCGCACTCGATTGAGCACACAGAAAGCCGCCATGAATCTGGGCATGAACGTCATTGTGCTCGATGTGAATGCCGGGGCGTGGAAACTGGAGACCGAACGGGGTGTCATCATGGACGGCGACAAGAGCGAACACCTGCTCGAAGCCATCCCCGTGATGGGGAGCTATTGCGACCTCATCGGCATTCGCTCCTTTGCCGGACTCACTGACCGCGAGTTCGACTATGCCGAAACCATCGTGGGCCAGTTTGTGAAATACAGCGGACGTCCGGTCTTTGCTATGGAGACAGCCACCGTGCATCCCTTACAGGCTTTTGCCGACCTCATCACCATCGAGGAACACAAGTCGGTGGCGCGCCCCAAGGTGGTGCTCACGTGGGCACCTCACTGTCGCGCACTGCCGCAGGCCGTTCCCAACTCCTTTGCCCAATGGATGAATGCCGCCGATGTCGATTTCGTTATCACCCACCCCGAAGGCTACAAACTCGACCCGCATTTTGTCGGCAAAGCTACCGTGGAGTATGACCAGCTCAAGGCTTTCAGCGGTGCCGACTTCATCTACGCCAAAAACTGGAGTTGCCCGGGGGTGAAAAATCCGGCCGACTATGGCAAGATTCTCTCCCAAGACATGAGCTGGACGGTGGACGACGCGCACATGCGCCTGACCAACAATGCCTGCTTCATGCACTGCCTGCCCGTGCGCCGCGGCCTCATCGTGACCGACGACGTGATAGAAAGTCCGCGCAGCTTGGTGATTCCCGAAGCCGCCAACCGCGAGATTTCGGCCGAGGTGGTCATCAAGCGTATGCTTGAGAGCCTGTAAATCATCCGCGATAAACTGATATTTTTGCGCCCCTACATTCCTGATGCGTCATTGGGAATGTAGGGGCGCAACCGTTTAAGGCAGCTGCTTTGTAAAGCCCCCCTAAGTTAGGGGGTTGGGGGGCTGAACAAGGGGGATAATACCATATATAGCACGGAACTTACCAAAGTCGTAAAAAAGCCTTACACATCATTTTTCCACGTCCATTTTTCCGCCCCGTTCTATCCGTCTTATTTATCCCATCCGTCCCATCAATTTCCTCACTCGGCCCAAACGACCTTGCAAAAGAGCCACTCTTGAAAGGTCATTTGGGCCGAGTGAGAAGCTCAAAGAGGCCGTTTGGCAAACTTCGTTTGGGCCAAACGACACTCCACAGCAGGAGGAAGCCCCACTTTTTTCGGGGGCAATCAAAAAAGGGAAACGCACACACGCTTCCCTTGCTAATGCAAAGATACGACACAAACGGGCAAAATCCAAATCGCAGCTGAAAGAAGTTGACAGATAAGAAAGTCATTTCATAGTCTGACAAGCCATCAATCCACAGCCTGACAGACCTTCGAAACCCCAAGAACAGTGACTACAACAAGCGCGAAGATACCAACGGGCAGTGACAGCATCACCATAAATAGGTATTTTGAAATTTAATCCCGCCGCCCTTGGCGCATGTCGGAAAAAGTGTGTATTTTTGCATCAACAAAACAAATCTATGGACAGATACATCATCCTATCGCCCCGGCACGGGGGCTCTTTCACCCAGCGGATGGCAGAGGTGACCGACATGCTCCACGCTCACCTCACCGACGAGGCCTCGAATGGCCGCCGGCTGCACTACAGCAAGGTGTTTCTGAGCGACATACGAAACCAATACCAGCAACTGATAGAGTCGGACTTATACCAGAACATGCTTTCGCAGGCCGCCAACACCATCGTGGAGCAGCCGCCCATCAGCGGTTGCAAGATAGCCCTGCTCGTGAAAACAGCCGAACAGGAACCGGCTTTCATCTTCCAGAGTCTGCGCCTCAAAGACGAAGAGGCCTTCGGCAACAGCAGTTATCTACAGACCATGCTGCTCTTCGAGAACTATCTCAAGGGCATCAAGGAACGGGGACTCAACATGGCCGAGCACCTTGTGCGCACATGGATCTACGTGGCCGACATCGACGTGAACTATGCCGGAGTGGTGAAAGCGCGCAACGACATCTTCGCCCGCTACGGTCTGACCGCCGACACCCACTTCATCGCCAGCACGGGCATAGGTGGATCGTCGCAGACACGACACGCCACCGTAGCCATCGACTTCCTCACCTACCCGGGCATCAAGGAGAGCGACAAAACCTATCTACGCGCGCTCGACCACCTCAACCCCACACATGAATACGGCGTGGCCTTTGAACGGGGCACACGACTCACCCTCGACGAGCGGCAGACCTACTTCATCTCGGGCACGGCCTCCATCGACCGGCATGGCAATGTGCTCTACTTAGGCGACGTGGAACGACAGACCCACCGACTGCTCGACAACATCGATGCCCTGCTGAAAGACGGCGGGGCGGGACTCAATGACGTGAAATATTTCCTCATCTATCTGCGCGACCTTTCCGACCGTGCAGTTGTGGAAGATTACATGCGACGGCACTTCCCCTCCACCCCGTTCATCACGCTACTCGCCCGGGTGTGCCGTCCCGAATGGCTCATCGAGATGGAGTGCATTGCCGAACGATAATCGCCTTTGCCCATCGGCCACAAAGCTAAGCGGCGGAATCTCCCTCATGGAAGATTCCGCCGCTTGGCATCTTATACCTTTATACTTTCAACAACTTTCGGGTAACCGCCTTTCCGGCACCAGAAAACGACACCGCAGCTTCATCACGCCCACGGCCTATCTCACCCGCGTCTCCACCCGTCGGTCGCCTACAATTTCACGGGCAGCCGCATGAGCGTCAAACGCCACCGGACGGGAGGTAAAATCGGGTGTGTTGTAGGAATCGAGCAATCGGTCGTAGTATTCTCCCGGCCGCCGCTGGGGCAGCAGGAAAGGCTTGGACACGCGGCCACGCCTGTCGATATGGGCGATGTAGAGCCGCGTGTAGAGCCCGTCTCCCCTGCGACTGGTGAACACCACCCAACGCGAGTTGGCACTCCAGTTGTGCCAACTGTCGGTGTCGGGACTGTTGGCTGCCGTCATGGGGCGTGCCCTGCCGGTAGAGAGGTCGAGCAACCAGTTGTCGGCCTCGCGGTGCCAGATGGGGAAACAGCCGTAGTCGCTCATGGTGAACATGAGAAACCGTCCGTCGTAGGAAGGCCGCGGATGGGTGGCACTCTTGCCCAGAACACGCGCATTGAAAAGCGTGTCCACCCGACTGCCAAACCGCCCCGTGGCCGGATCGAAGCTCACCCGGCAGATGTTATACCGCACTTCGCGGTAGCGGGCCGGGATGGGTTCGGCCCGGGAAGAACAGAAATAGAGCGTGCGACCGTCGGGCGAGAACACGGGGTAGGTCTCGTAGTGGTCGGCGGTCATGAGCTGCGGGGCGAGAAGCAACTCGTGGGTGTCGGGGCGGTAGACAAAAACATCCGACGACTGGTCGAACACTTCGATGCGCTTTGAGCGCACGGCATGGAAACTCTGGTGGGTGGCGTTGGTGGAATAGGCACAATAGCGACCCGAGGGATGCCAATAGGGATAGACCATCGACCCGTGGAGCGAGTCGTTGCGAGCCTTCAGCCACTCCCGCCGGTCCTCGCGCAGCACCATCGTGGCTCCGTGATCACCGCGGATGTGCAGGGTGAGTTGGTCGGGCCGGGTGCGGTTGGCCGTATGGCAGTTGACGCAAGCTCCCGGCACCAGCGTGTTCTCAAAGACGGGACGTTCGTCAAAATTGCTCAAGTCGCGCTCGTAGATGCCCATTCGTCCATACACCTCATAGCCGGGGGCAATGCGCCGATAAGTAAGCCCCCACGCGTCGAGAGAGTCGGGGCTCACCTCCACCTCAAAGGGGCGGTATTGTCGCCATGCGCCCGAGGTCTTCACAAAGAGCGTAAACGTGAGCCGTCCGCCACGGTTCCGGCAGGTGAGGGCGTGCCACTCGTCAAGGTCCATATCAAGGTCGCGACCGGCGGCCGTAAGCGTGCCGCCCTTCGAACCTTCCACCGAGAGAAAGAGCGACGTGTAGCTCCCGCCCGTGAAACAGAAATTGAGGGGAGCAATCTCCGCCGGAATGGTGACACCCGCATAGTCGGGATAAATCTTGGGGAGGGCATCGACACGCTCGGCATGAGTGGGACGGGATGTGCATCCCGCACACAGCAGGCAGGCGCACAGGCAGAGAGTGAGAAGTCCGTATGTTGATTTTGTCATGCTTAATAGATTTGTTTCATTTCCTTTTTGGTGGCTTGCGCCTTGTTTTTGTTCACGAGCATATAGCTCCAGAAGGTGTTGGCGAGCGGGCCTTCGCGCAGCGAGGGTGCGTTCTTGTCGTGCATGTAGGTGCCGATGAAGGTTGACATGCCCTGACGGACGGCCGGGTCGATGCCCCACGGCATACCCTCGAAACTGCTGTGAGTCTGCGTCCACCACAGCACCAATGCCTGCTGGAAGGCGTAGGGTATATGATCGCTGTAGCCGGCATAGCGGCCGATGGGATAGTATTTCATGAAACGCTCCATGTCACGCTGCACCAGTTCGTAGGCCATGAGATATTCAAAGGCCTGCCGATTGTCGTAGCAGTGGGTGTAGAGCAGGCCGAGCATCTGATCCATCTCGCGGTCGCTGAAGAGAAAGTCGCGCGTGTAGCGATACCTGCGCAGCCTGCCATAGAGCGGATGGGCGTTAATGGCCCGTTCGTTGTGCAGCAAAACCATCTGCTCGTCAGCCCAACGGGCATAGAACAGTGACTTTTGCAGACAGCGCAGATACTTCTCAGCCACGGCATAGTGGCCGTTGACGATCTCACACTGCACGAGGCGTTTCGTCAGTCTGCCGCTCTTGCGGAAATCGGGAATGGCTTCCTGCGCCTCGAAAGTGTAGCGCAGGGCCTCGTTGACCATGCCGAGATGGAAAAAGACTTCAGCCGCGGGCAGGGGCGTGGTCATGTCGCGGGCAAAGGTGGGAAACAGACCTTCGCTGCCATTCTGGTAGAACTCGAAAAGGCGGTCGCCCAGTTGGCCTTTCTTGCTGAGGGCCAGATTGACGCACGCCACTTCAAAGGGAGTGGAGGGCGGGCGTGAAGCGGCTTTGCGAAGAATGCCATCCCAAGCATTGGTGCGCACCAGAAAATCGTATTCGATGATGTCGAACTTTACGCCTCTGAAAGCGGTCACGATGAGCAGAAAGCCCGTCACGGCCACAGCAGCTACCGAAACCGGAACAGCCCACGACCGTCGGAGAGTGGGAAACCGCACGGCAAGGAATGGCAGGACAGCCGGGATTAAAATCAGTACGAGCTGCATGGGGGGCACGAGGGCCGGACTGCGATAGTAGCCAAGACCGCAGAAAAGGCGATAGAGCGGATAGGACAGAAAATGGGAACACACCAATACCACGGCAACGGCATAGACTACGGTCGCCGCACCGAGGGCAACGCTGCCGGAGACATGCCTGCGAGACACTTCGAGGAACAGTACATAGAGAGCCACCGTCAACGAAACGGGGCCAAAAAGCCAGTAGAAAACGGGCAGGCCGAGAAGCAACAAGGCTGCCCGTGCCGGCTTGCCACACCGGCTGAAGGACATCGACCGGCTTGCTTTCTCATAGCCGAGCATGGCCAACATGGCTGCCGACAGTGCCACCGGAAAACCCACCAGCACGTTCTCATCGCTCATATACCACCACAAGAGCAGGGGCAACACGAAACTCGCGGCATACCACGCATCAGCCGCACCACCTCTGCGGAGAAGCTGCCAAAATAACCGTTGGAGTACGACAAGGAGCAGGGCCAGCAACAGAGCACCCGCCACATAAACATAATAGAACTGCACGAGGAACTCGCCGAGCCAATCGGCTAATCCGCCGGGCACGGAAATACGCTCTACGAAATAGCCGGTGTCGAAAAGAAACAACTGATACTGCTCTTGAAAACTGAGCATGGAGAGGAAGGGGAATACCCAAAAGAGAAAAGCGGACAGACCGAAAAGCACGGTCAGCAGGGGTTTCCAATATCGTTTCAACTTGGTTTTCATCGTTGGTGGATTAGACTTTCAACATGGACAAAAGTAGCAATAAAAAGCCGTTCTGCCAAATGTTTCATCTCGTAAATTAGCGCATGACACCGGTACGGAAAACAATCGCCCCGCCTGCAAGGACGCAAACGGGGCGACAGGTGTCATGTTTGTAAAGAACCATGCAGGACGATTATTCGGCAGCTACAAAGTGCCAGAAGGTTCCCTCGCCCGTATTGGAATTGGTGACATGTTGGGCACGAATCCACATCTCGTTCTCCGTCACCTTAGTCACCTCGAAAGTATGGGTCTCGTAGTAGTCTTCATTGATGAGGTAAGGGAACACGATGTTACCGCCACCGGCTGTCGTCAACGTGCAGATGACATTAGTACTCTCGTTCCGTGTGCCGAAATCGAGTTTGAACGTGCCCGTAGAAGACTTGTCACCGCGCTTATTACTCTCGTCCGCAATCACTTTGGTGATGGTCCCTTTTGTGAAATCGAATGTCATGGTTCCGTAAGATCCACCCTGCCCCGTGACATCGGTTGTCCACCACGAAGCCTGTTTGTCGCCGCTCGACCCATTGCCCCAGTTGTTGCCGGCTTCCAGTTTCCACGTCTTCGTGTTGCTGTAAGTGGTCGCATCAGTGGGGTCGCAGCCGGTGATGAGTTTGATTTCAGCCGGTGCGTCGCTATAATCCACAGCCGTATAAGTACCGAGTTTATAGGTCTTCGTGTTGCCGGCGGCATCAAGTGTGGTCAGTGTCAGGTCTTTGGCTACTCCCAGTTGGTAGATGGTGATTTCCCCAATGTTGTTGGTCAGCACCGTACCGCCCCAGTTGAATGTGCAGAGCACGGGATTGGTATTGCTCTCCACAACAAGCGTATTGCCCGGCTTTCCGTCGGCAGTCTTCTTTTGCTTAACCTTTATATCATTGGCATTGAAAGTTGTACCGAAATGATCGGCACCGCCGGTCTTGCCAACACACAGGCGATTGGAGATATCGGAAGTGAGATAAGTGATGGTGTCGATCTTCACCGTAAGTTCCTTCATTGCCGGTGCGCCGCCGGTGTTGGTGGTCAGACAACGCACTGTGCGCGTACCGAGTTGGGTGACGTATGTCTTCGCGTCGGCCGAAACAACCGTCTTGGCTCCTTCTATCAACTGGTCGGTCTGCCAAGCCACATTGGTCGGCGAACTGCACACCACATGTATCTCATTGGAGTTTTTCCCATCGACCGTTATCGGAGTGGCCGACACCACGAGCTGGTCGGCAGCCACATCGGCCCACTCTGCCCCACCGTCGATTTTGGAAGGGTCACATGAAGTCAATGCCAAAGCCAGCAAAGGCATTGCAAATACTATCTTTTTCATCTCTGATTGTTTTATTAGTTAACGACTTGCCTACCATCCCTGATATTCGGAACTGTTGTCCCAGCCGGGATTTTGCACGACACTCCCGAGCGAAACCTGATTTTCAGGCATCTTCAGGAAACCGGCCGTGGCATTGTAGCGGGCTGCATAGCCACCGTTGTGGGCTGTGTTTCTGGCGGCGGAGCCACGATAGTAGATATCAGTACCGGTTTGCTTTTCCAGTGCGGCAGCGGCAATATGCCACCGGCGGATGTCGTTCCACCGCACACCTTCGAAAGCCAACTCGTAGCGGCGCTCCTTCTGAAGGGCAGCCAGCGAATAGGCGGCAATGGGAGAAAGGCCCACACGGGCACGCACCTTGTTGATACCTTCCACACTCTCCTTGAGCTCACTCTGCATGAGCAGCACATCGGCAAAGCGGATGAGTACGAGGTCGTGGATATTGTCGAGCTGCATGTTGTTGCCGTAGCCGCCGCTCAGACCGCCGTCCGACCCATACATGAGGTCTTCAAAGCAGCACACATATCCGCCCGTAGAGGTCTTGGCCGACACGGGAGCCTGCTTCTTTCCGTAGTAATTGGTCTCCTGCACGAAGTCCGACCAGCCGCCAAACCGGTAGGCCGGCAACTGGCGCACATCTTGAATGGAGGCCTCCATGCGGATGTCGGTGGGCTCGTCAGCCTTCCAGTCGCTCACCAGATTGGCAGCCACAGGACCTGCACCCCACCCCTGTCCGAAGGGGAAAGTGTTGGCGTAGTCCTGACCTCCGCGCACACCGAAGTGCAGGGCGTAGCCGTTGGCATAGCCGATAGTGGTACTCCAAGAAGCCAACTTGTTGTACTTGATGGCAAACATCGACTCTGTGTTGTTGGTTGTAGCAGAAGTTTGATCGTTCTCCACCCACTTCAGGCCCTGCCCCTTGGTGTAGTCGTAGTCTTCCACCGTGCAACGGTTGGTATACGCCCAGAGGTTGCGGAAGTCGGGGACGAGCGAATAACCGGAGTTGTTCACGCAGTCATCGATTAGGTCGGCCACCATCTTCTTGGTCAACTTCGTGCCGTTTGGCAGTTCCACTTCGGTCAAGGGCTTGTACGTGGTGCTCGTGAGCTGCGAAATTTCGGAGCCGTTGCAGTACATGCCCGTATAGAAAAGCCAGGCACGTCCCAGCATAGCTTCGGCTGTGTATTTGTCAATATGGCCGTCGGTGCGCCGCTTGGCAGCCATCGTCGTGGCCGCAGTGTAGAGGTCTTGCAGTATCTGTCCCCACAACACTTTCACATCGCCCTGCTTGACAAGAGCACCGGTGACCTTGGTCATCAGTGGCACATTGCCATACTGCGAAGCCAGCTCGTAGTGATAGAAGGCACGCAGGAAGAGGGCTTCGCCCATGTCTTGAGTCTTCACTTCGTCGCTGATGCCGGATAGATTAGGCAGTGCTTCTATCAACGAGTTGGCGCGGGCGATGCCCTGATAGCGGTCTTTATAGAACTGCTCGGTCATGTTTTGGTTGTAATTGACGAGCATATCCTCGGCCTGCATCAGCTTGTCGTTGGTTCCGCCGCCGCCAAGATTGTCGTCGCTGGCAAGCATCGACACATAGTAGAACGACATCTGCGGACTGGCACTCACCTGATTCAGGTTTTCATAGATTGCCGCCAGCGATGCCGTGGCATCCTTCTCGTTGACCGGGAACTTATCAGGCGTGGCCTCCATCAGGTCGTCGGCATCGAGCGAACAAGACGCAAAGCCCAGCATCAACGTAGCCGCCGACAGTAAATAACTTATCTTTTTCATCGTATAATCAATTTTAGAATTTAACATTAACGCCTACCAAGAATGTGCGCGGAGAGGGATAGTTGCCCACATCGACACCCGTCACCCAAGGTTCGCTGCCGTTGAGGGCCATACCGTTTTCGGGATCCATGCCGTCGTAGCCGGTAATGGTGAAGAGATTCTGAGCCGAGAAGTAAAGACGGAGCTGCTGGAAGGGACAGTTCTTCCACACGTTCTTGAAGTCGTAACCCAGCGTGAGGTTTTGCAGGCGGAAGTAGCTTGCGTCTTCCACATAGATGTCGGACACCTGCTGCCAGTTGGAGCCGGTGTTGCCGGGAGCCAGACGAGGATACTTATTGGAAGTGCCTTCACCGTGCCAATACTTGTAGACCTCTGTGGTGTAGTTCTCGTGCTGACCGTCGGTGAACTTGCGCCAAGAGCGCATCACCTCCTGTCCGAGTGCCGCATAGGTGGTCACGCTCAGGTCGAAGCCCTTATACCCTACGTTGAAGCCGAGACCCATCGTCACATCGGGATGCGGACTGCCGATTTCCGTCTTGTCGTTGGCATCGATAACGCCGTCGCCGTTGACATCGACAAACTTCAAGTCGCCGGGCTTGATGTCTGTTCCCTGCAACGACTTGGTGACATCTCCGCTACAATTCTCTTTCAGATACTGCTGTATGTCGGCAGCGTTTTGCATCACGCCGGCTGTCTTGTAGCCATAGAAATAGCCAATGGGATGGCCTTCCTCCATGCGGGACATGGTGCCCGTGTTTTGCGACAATAGGTCTTTTCCACCCTCATTGTAGTGGTTGGCGTTGTTGATGGCCGTCACCTTGTTGCTGTTGCAGGCCATATTCCAGTTGATGCCGTAGTTGAAGTCCTTGCCGATAGCATCGTGCCAGTTGAGCGCGAGTTCCACACCCGTGTTGCGCACGGTGCCCGCATTCTGCCACTGGGTGTCCTGAATGCCTGCCGTGGCAGGTATCTGCACCTGCACAAGCAGGTCTTTGGTCTTCTTATAATACCAGTCAAACGTTGCTCCCAACCGACCGCCAAGGAAGCGGGCGTCAATGCCGAGGTCGGTCTGCTCGGATGTTTCCCATGTCAGGTCGGGATTGGCCAGACGTGCGAGATAGGCTCCTTGTGTGGAACTATCCTTGACATTGCCAAACGAGTAGCTGCCAAGATCGCCATAGACGAAGGCCGACAGATAGCCGAAGCTGTCGCCTATATTCTTATTACCGTTCTGTCCCCAGCCGGCACGAAGTTTCAGGAAATCAAGCCAACCGGCTGCGGGCTGCATAAACTTCTCATTGCTAACCACCCAACCGGCACTGACCGACGGGAAGTAGCCCCACTGCTTGCCTTTGAGGAAGCGCGACGAGCCGTCGGCACGGATAATGGCCGTAAACATATAGGTTTCATTGAAGTCGTAGTTCAGACGACCGAAGTAAGAGTTGGAAGTCTCGTCGTCGTAGGGCTTGCCCGTGACAGTGGCATGGCCGTTGCGCACTTCGCCCTTGGTCAGCGAAAGATAGGCATGGGAGAAATCACCGAAGATGCTCGATTTGGATTCACCTGTGAGCGACTCGCCAAAGTTGGGACGAGACTGGCTGTACTCCGTACCGGCCAAAATATCGAAGTGGTGCTTGTCGGCCAGATTGAACTTGTAGTTCAGTGTGTGGGTCATGTTCCATCCCCAGCCGAGCCCGGCCTTCTGCAACACTTCATCATCGGTGCGGAAACCGTCTTTATTGGTCTCGTTGGCTGAATAGATGGGCAGGTATCTGCGATACGACCACGAGCTGTGGCTGTAGTTCAACTGACCACGGTAAACCAAATTCTTGATAGGTTGCACCTCGATATAGCCGATGGCCGAGAGGTTGAAGTTGCGGCTCTTGTTGTTGGCACTCTGTCCGTTCACCAACTGATAAATCGGGTTGAGCGTGTAGGAATTGTAGTTCTGCCAGCCCTCTGTGCCTGAAGCCTTGATGTCGTTCCAGTCAAAATAGCCTCCCTTGCTGTTATAGATGGGCACGCAGGGATTGGCACGCAGGGCCGTGGAGAGCACGTTGCCATACTGGTTGCCTATCTGGATGCCTTGATTCTCGCGGTGCTGGAAGTAGACATTCTCGCCGATTTTCACTACATCGAGCCCCTTGCTGTTGCGATAGACCACATGCTCGGAGTTGAGGCGGAGTGTGAAACGGCGGAAGTCGGACTTGGCATAGTCGCCGCCGAAGACACCGTCTTGATACTGATAGCCCACACCCGTGGAGAACTTGCTGCGGTCCGTGCCGCCCGTTACGTTCAGAGCGTGGCTCGTGGTCACGGCATTCTTGTTGCGCAAAGCCTCCAGCCAGTTGGTGCCGGGGTTGCTGCCGTTCTTATAAGCGGTCAGCAGGTCGGCATCGATGAATCTCGACCAGTCGTACACCGTGGCATTGGAGTTGAAAGACACCATGTCCATCACCTGCATATACTGGCGGGCCGTGAGCAGTTCCGGCATCTTATAGATGTCCTGCCAACCCACATAACCGTCGTATGACACCTGCACCTTGCCTTCCTTGCCCTGCTTGGTCGTGATCAGGATGACACCGTTGGCACCGTTGGCACCATAGATGGCTGCCGAGGCAGCATCCTTGAGCACGTCGATGCGCTCGATGTCGGCCGGATTGATGTTGTTGATGTCGCCTCCGGCCACACCGTCGATCACATAGATGGGCTTCGTGTCACTGTTCGTGCCGGCACCGCGGATGGCCACCTTGAAGCCGTCGCCCGGCTGTCCGGACACGGCTGTGATGTTGACACCCGGTGTCTGGCTCTGCAAGGCGCCCAGCACCTGCGTGGTGTTGAGCCGTGTGATGTCGTCACCCTTCACCTCAACGGTGGCACCGGTGACGAGTTTCTTCTTCTGCACACCGTAGCCCACGACCACGACTTCTTCCAAAGTCTTGTCGTCGGCGGCCATCATCACACTGAGGGTGCTCTGGTTGCCCACGGCGATTTCTTGCGTTTTATAGCCTATGTAAGACACAACCAGCGTTGCGCCCGGTTTCACATCAATGGTGAAGTTGCCGTCCAAATCGGTGACAGCCCCATTGCTCGTTCCTTTTTCCATGATGGTGGCACCGATGACCGGCCCTTGCGAATCGGCCACTTGCCCCGTGACTTTTCTTGACTGCTGAACAGCGTTGACGCTTTGATTGGGCGATACAGCAAAGACTTCAGCCGAATAGCTGAAGCCCAAAGCCGTGCAGGCACTCATCAGCAGCACCGTTTTTCTAAAATCCAGACTCATACTTAGCTCTTTTTCATTAGGTTTATGTTGATAACACTTGTTAGTTGGTTGTTGACCGGCCCAACTGTCCGGCCTCCTCCATTCCACCTTATTATATTATATGCCACAAAAGCCAAGGCGCGGAAGAGCCAAAGGAGGGATACAATCAGCTTGAGTTACATTGTCTCATGATCGTTTTTGTTAAATTTAGGTTTCATTTAGGAGTTCAATATTCTGTCTTATGGCAGCCGGCATTGCCGACTATGGTATTACGCTTGCAAAGATAAAACTCTTCTTCCGCTTATTATGGTATTATTTTGACGAATATTGATACTTTTTCACAAAGTATGGAATAAATACTGCTTTGGGGGACAAAATAATACCATTCAAGTTTTACGATGATATTAAATTATAGCAAACACACCTTTTCCAAGCCCCAACGCGGAAACGGAAAAGGACACCTCGCAGCGGTGCGAGGCCCATGCACCACCCGCGCATGGCCGTTGCTCCACTTGTGCATGGGCTCCGCACAGATGGTGCAACAGCCGCGCACCAAAACCGGAAAAGCCGGCCGGCAAGGCCATGAAACAACAAACAGGCGGGCAGACATGCCGACAGGCTGCCTGACTTCATCCATACGCCGGTTGCATACGGACAAGTCGGCAAACAGCCTGTCGGCTTGTCTACCCGCCTGTTTAGCGGTGGGAAACCATCACTGTGCAGCCAACCAGTTGCGCAAGGGGTTGGCATACATCGTGAGCATACGCTCGCGAAGGAAGTCTTCGTCCTTGTCGGGAAGGTCTATTTTGGCCAACTGCCCGGCCAGATAGTTATCGAAGAACGTGCGGTCGGCAGCCGTGTAGCGGTCGGCATGGTCGGCTGTGTCCGTAAGCATGTCAAGCGCCATGTAGTTGGAAGGATAGAGGCGGTAGCGACGGTGAATCTCCCTGTCGATGTGCGCAGCCACCTCCCTGTACAGCTCCGTCTTGGGCATGTCGGCATCAAGCGAGCGCAGATAGCCGTCGATGCAAGGTGCACAGTGGTAGTGTATGTGGCCCTTGAAGCCTTGAATGCCCACTTGCATACTCAAGAGGTCGTCGCCTGGGGCCTTCTTCCAACCTTCCACATCCCGCTTTTGCTGCAACTCCCTGGCCTTGAGGTAGTCGCAGGGGTCGAACTCGTAGGAGATGGCGAGCGGAACGAGGTGGAGCTGCACGAGCCGATCGATGACCGAGCCCTCTCCACCCATGCTCATCATCTTCAGCACAGCTTCCGACGTGCGGTCGTTGCTGTCCTTGGCACGACCCTCGCGCTGGGCTATCCAGATGTTCTCGTGCTTCGGGCCGATGGCGAAGTGCATGTAGTCGGACAGCCGCTTGCTGGCCACGAGCATCTGCCGCATGGGCAGTCCGCGCTCCACGATGAACGACTTGTTGAGCCTCACCAAGTCTTTCACCCACGGCAGCGAGAGCAGATTGTCGCCGATGGCTATCTCGCAGGTGGTGGTGAAGCCGGCATCGATGAGCAACTTGTCAAGAATGGCCGAGTCGAGCACAATGTCGCGATGGTTGCTGATGAATGTGTAACGCTGCGTGTTGTCAATCTCCGATGCGTCCATCTCGCAGCCACGCGCCGCCTTGGCCAGCAGCCCGGCGATGAAATCGTAACAGAATGCCTTCTGGAAGTCGAGCCCCGTGGGGCAGGCCTTCATCTTCTGCGCAATGGTTTCGAAAGGAATGTCGGGATAGAGATAATGCACCACGGCTTTGAACTGGTCGTTGGCCAGCAGCCGACCGTAGACCTCGGGAAGATCTTCGGGCTCCCAAGGACGGATTTCGTCAAACTCTTTGGGGATAAGCATAAGCGGTAACAAAAAAAAAGCTCCGGCCTCCTTCGCCCATAGGGACAAAGGGAGCCGGAGGCTGAGTTAGAACTGATTTTCAACGATTTCGGTCAGCACCTCTTTGATGTCGAGACCGGCAGCACGCACCTGCTGGGGGATGAAGCTCGTGGCTGTCATGCCCGGCGTGGTGTTGATTTCAAGCATATTGACCACATCACAGCCCTCGCTGTCTTTGGAGATGATGTAGTCGATGCGGATGATGCCGTTGGCATGGAGGAGTTCGTAGATGCGGGCGGTCTCGGCAGACACCTTGGCAGCAGTCTCGGGACTGAGACGGGCGGGGGTGATTTCCTTTACCTGACCATTGTACTTGGCATCGTAGTCGAAAAACTCGTTGCTCGTCACCACCTCGGTGGCCGGCAACACCACAGTCTTTTCCTTGATTTTGTAGATGCCCTGCGATATTTCCATGCCGTCGAGGAAGCCCTCGACCATCACCTCATCGCTCTCCATGAAGGCCACCCGGAGTGCCGGAGCCAGCCGGTCGGCCTCTTTCACCTTGCTCACGCCGAAGCTGCTGCCGTCGGCGGCAGGTTTCACGAAGCAGGGCATACCCAATCGGCGCTCTATCTCCTTCTCATCGTAGGATTCACCGCGGCGGAGCAGCAGACTGTCGGCTACATTCACGCCAAAGCTGCGGAGATAGTTGTTGAGCACATATTTATTGAACGTAAGAGCCTCGACAAGCACACCGCTGGTAGAGTAAGGCAGATGGATGAGGTCGAAATAGCCCTGCATCACGCCGTTTTCGCCGGGCTGGCCGTGAATGGTGATATAGGCGTAGTCGAAATAGACGGTGGTACCGGCCTGCACAAACGAAAAGTCGTTTTTGTCGATGGGCACGATGTCACCGTTGTCAAGGTTGACATGCCAGTCGGTGCCTTTCACATCGACGATGTAGACATGATACCGCTCCTTGTCGAAGAAGGAATACAGCCCCTGCGCCGAGCGCAGGGAGACATCGTGTTCCGACGAATCGCCACCACAGACGATGGCTATATTTCTCTTGATTGTTTCCATAATTGTCACTGCAATTCTTTTTCTATTGTTCAAATGTATCTTGGGTGGTGCCCTTGATGAAGGCACGCCACTTGTCTATCAATGCTGCAAAATCGGCCGGCCACTCCGAGGAGAAATCCATCTGCCGGCCGCTCACAGGATGCACAAAGCCCAGCGTGCGGGCATGCAAGGCCTGCCGGGGACAGAGTTTGAAGCAATTTTGGATGAAGGCTTTGTAGGTGCTGCTGCGCTGCCCGCGCAGTATCTCTGTGCCGCCGTAAGTCTCATCGCCGAAAAGCGGATGGCCGATGTGCTTCATGTGGGCCCTGATCTGGTGGGTGCGACCGGTCTCGAGCCGGCACTCCACAAGGGTGGTGTAACCGAAACGCTCCAACACCCGATAGTGGGTGACGGCACTTTTGCCAATGCCACTGTCGGGAGCGAACACCTTCATGCGCAGGCGGTTGCGGGGATCTCGGGCTATGTTGCCCTCTATCCGGCCCTCGTCGTCAACGATGTTGCCCCACACCAGAGCGTTGTAGCTGCGATGGGTGGTCTTGTTGAAGAACTGCTTGCCGAGGCAAGTCTTGGCTTCAGGGGTTTTGGCCACCACCAGCAGTCCGCTGGTGTCTTTGTCGATACGGTGTACCAATCCCACCTCGGGACTGTTGGCATCAAACGTGGGAAGGTCTTTCAGATAGTAGGCGACCGCGTTGATAAGCGTGCCCGTGAAGTTGCCGGCACCGGGATGGACGACCATCCCTGCAGGCTTGTTGATCACCATCAGTCCATCGTCTTCATAGACCACGGCAAGCGGTATGTCTTCGGGCACGATGCTTGTGTCGTGTTTGGGACGGTCGAGCATCAGCGTGACAACATCTCCGGGCCTCACCTTATAATTACTCTTCACCGGCCGGCCGTTGACACGGATGAAACCGGCATCGGCTGCACTCTGTATGCGGTTGCGGCTCTGGTGCGGATTTTTCTCGGTCAGAAACTTGTCTATGCGTACCGGAGCCTGCCCGGCATCCACTTCGATTTTCCAATGCTCGTAGAGTTGCCCGTCACCGTCGTCACCGCTGTCGGCCGAAATGCCGCCATCGAGGTCGATGTCTTCCAATTCGTCGTTGTCAAAGGATTCTGCCATATCGTCTATTCTACTACTTCGGTTGATGATTGGTGCTGTGAAGAGGAGTGCCCGCCTGCCTGAGCCGACGGCCGGGGCGACGGGGCGTGGCCTGACTGTCCCGAAGATTCGGGGGCAGATTCTGCCGGTTCGGGGCCTGTCACTTCTTCAAAGCTATCATCGCCTGACTCGGTGCCCGCCCCATTTTCTTCAAACACGGGATCTATATAGTCCACCGAGTCGGCGGCATCGCGCCGGCCATTGCCCACCTGTATGATGAGTTTGTCTTCTATCGACACCTTGTCGCCCGCAACAACATGCCGCCCACGCACCAGTATGCCATAGACCCAGTCTTGCTCTCCGGGGACGAACTGCGGCTCGCCCAACTTGAATCCCATCGCCGACAACTTGGCCATGGCCTCGCGCATCGAACTGTTGTCAATGACATCGGGGATGGTGAGCGTGGGAGTGTGGGAAGCATTGATCGTCACGCGAATCACATGCCCCGACTTGACCCGCTCTCCCGGGGCTGGCGACTGCTCAAGAATGCAGTTGGGGGGCAGTGTCTTCACATATCCTGTGTCGCTCACCACGACTTGAAGCCCGGCATCGTCAAGAATGCGGCTTGCGTCATCGAACGACTTGTGCAACACATTGGGTATGGGAATCGACTCTCCATGATGCGTGTAGAGGTCTATGCCATATTTCACTCCCAAGCAAATCAGCACCACGACAAGCCCCATGGCGACAAGATTGCCCCACAAATAGCGGCTTTTAAACTTGTTGATGAACTCGGACGCTTTCATTTCTCATTATCGGTTTTCAAAGGACAAAGGTACAAAAAAAACAGAAAGAAGCAAATTTAAGTCTTTACTTCTTTCTGTTTTCCCGTTTTTTCTATTCCCGAAAGAATCACTTGCCGTGATGCTCGCAGGACACCGTCAACTTCTTGCGGCCATGAGCACGGCGGGAGGCCAGCACGCGACGACCATTCTTTGTTGCCATTCTGGCGCGGAAGCCGTGCTTGTTCACACGACGGCGATTGTGGGGCTGAAATGTTCTTTTCATTGCTTTTATCTTATTTTTATGTTATAATTTCGGTTCTTGGTATCCGTTTGGGGTGCAAAATTACGTATTATTTTCGAAACAACCAAGAAATATCCTACTTTTAGTCGGCGAAGAACTCGTTTTTTAATAAAAAGTAGTAACTTTGCACTCGCATTCCGTCGATTTGCACAGTATATCGAAATAATAATTCAAGATAAACGAAATGATTAAATCACAAGACATCAAGAAGGGTACTTGCATCCGTATGGACGGCAAGCTCTATTTCTGCATCGACTTCCTGCACGTGAAGCCGGGCAAGGGTAACACGATCATGCGCACCACGCTGAAAGACGTAGTGAGTGGCCGCGTGCTGGAAAAACGCTTCAACATTGGTGAGGCCCTCGAAGACGTGCGCGTGGAGCGCCGCCCTTATCAGTATCTTTACATGGATGGCGACGACTACATCTTTATGAATCAGGAGACCTACGACCAGGTGCCCATCGCCAAAGATCTGATCACCGGTGTTGACTTCATGAAGGAGAGCGACATCGTGGAAGTGGTGAGCGATGCCGATACCAACACCATTCTCTTTGCAGAAATGCCGGTGAAGACCAATCTGCGCATCACCCACTCGGAGCCGGGTATCAAGGGCGACACAGCTACCAACGCCACCAAGCCCGCCACACTGGAGACGGGTGTGGAAGTACGCGTGCCGCTGTTCATCAACGAGGGTGACCTCATTCAGGTAGACACCCGCGACGGCAGCTATCTTAACCGCGTGAAAGAATAATACCGGAAAACTGCCTGCCCCTTCTCCAAGAAAGGGGGACAGGCTCTTTTCGTAATAACACCTGCCCAAGTCGCCCGCACGGGAGCTTTTCTCCGCAGGGGCGGCTTGGGCAATTTTCATTTCTCCTGATACCTTATGAAATACTCCATCATTGTGCCTGTGTTCAATCGCCCGGACGAAGTGGACGAACTGCTGGACAGCCTCACGCGACAAACGGTGAGCGACTTTGAAGTGCTCATCGTGGAAGACGGTTCGCAACATCCTTGTCAAGAGGTCTGCCAACGCTATGAATCGCGTTTGTACCTCCGCTACTTCATGAAGGAAAACTCCGGCCCGGGGCAGAGCCGCAACTACGGTGCGGAGCGTGCTCAAGGCGACTATCTGATCATTCTCGACAGTGATGTGGTATTGCCCGAAGGCTATCTGAGGGCCATCGACGAGGAACTGCAACGCGAACCGGCCGATGCATTCGGTGGGCCCGACAGTGCCCATCCCTCGTTCACCGACACGCAGAAAGCCATCTCCTACTCCATGACAAGTTTCTTCACTACGGGAGGTATCCGCGGTGGAAAGAAGAAACTCGACAAGTTCTATCCCCGCTCGTTTAACATGGGCATCAGGCGCGAAGTCTATCTGCGCTTGGGCGGCTTCTCCAACATGCGTTTCGGTGAAGACATCGACTTCTCCATCCGCATTTTCAAGGCCGGTTGCCGGTGCCGTCTCTTCCCCGAGGCGTGGGTATGGCACAAGCGCCGCACCGATTTCCGCAAGTTTTGGCGGCAAGTCTACAACAGCGGTATCGCCCGCATCAACCTCTACAAGAAATATCCCGAGACGCTGAAGCTCGTCCACCTGCTCCCGATGATGTTCACCGTAGGCGTATTCGTCTTACTGCTCCTGTTCCTGTCGGGCATCATTTTGTTCTTCACACTGCCTGCCGGTATGCAGCAAGCACTTGGACTCTTCGTGAGTCTGGCCGCTTTGGCTCCCCTCCTGCTCTATGCCGCCATCATCTTTGTCGACTCGACCATCAAGAACGACTGCGGAAAAATAGGTTTGCTGAGTATCCGGGCCGCCTTCGTCCAACTTCTGGGCTACGGCTGCGGATTCCTCCAAGCATGGTGGCGGCGCTGCGTGAGAGGCAAAGACGAGTTCGCGGCTTTCGAAAAAAACTTCTACAAATGAAGCCGAAGCACACACAGTAAACCTTGACACAACCTCCATTCTCCACCAACTAATGAAAAACCGGCACATATACGCCATCTCCCAGCCTGCCGACTGCGGAGAAGACACGCACACACTCCGCACCTCCACAGACGGAGCGCACCTTTCCATCAACCAATGGGCGGAGGAAGACCGACCACGCGAGAAACTCGAACGGTTGGGTCCTTCGGCGCTTTCCAATGCCGAACTATTGGCCATCCTCATCGGTTCGGGTTCTCCGAAAGAGAGTGCCGTAGACCTGATGAAGAAGGTAATGCACGACTGCAACAACAATCTCAACACTTTGGGCAAGCTGTCGATTACCGACTTGCAGCAATACAATGGCGTGGGGCCGGCCAAGGCCATCACCATTCTTGCAGCCTGCGAACTGGGCAAGAGGCGACAGGCATCAGCCGTTGAGGAACGCCCAGAATTGAGTTCAGCCGCTGCCATCTACAACTACATGCATCCGCGGATGCAGGATCTCGATGTGGAAGAGGCATGGGTGCTGCTGATGAACCAGAACTACAAACTTATCAAGGCGCAGCGCATCTCGCACGGCGGCATCAGCGAGACGGCTATCGACGTGCGCATCATCGTCAAGGAAGCGCTGTTATGCAATGCCACGATACTGGCTTTCTGCCACAACCATCCCAGCAACAACACCACACCCAGCCGGCAAGACGATCAGCTCACCCAAAATGTCAAAAAGGCTTGCGACTTTATGCGCATCTATCTCATCGACCACGTCATCGTGACCGACGGTGCCTATTACAGCTATCGCGAGCAAGGGAGAATATAAATCAGCAAAGATGTATTTATTTGGTGGAGAAAAAGACTTTTTGAAAAGAAAATCGTATATTTGCAGAAGATAGGCTGCGCTCGGCAATGTGAAAACAAGCTTTCATTGCGCTCACTTGCACTACCTTTGCAGAAGATAGGCTGCGCTCTTGCCACAGCCTTTACACAAAACAGATAAGTTATGACACCTGAAAAGAAAGTAGAAATAGAAGGCCACATCGTGGATGTGCTCAAAACCGTTTACGACCCCGAAATACCCGTTGACATTTGGAATCTGGGCATGATATACAAGATAGATGTCAAAGACGACGGGGCCGTGGAACTGGACATGACCTTCACGGCTCCCTCCTGTCCTGCCGCCGACTTCATTCTTGAAGACGTGCGTACCAAGGTGGAGAGCGTGGAGGGGGTGACATCGGCCAATGTCAACCTCGTGTTCGAGCCTGCATGGGATCAGAGCATGATGAGTGAAGAGGCGCGGGTGGAACTCGGATTTGACTAAACTCTCTAAGCTGATGACAAAAAACATTTATTTCCTCTCCGACGCCCATCTCGGCTCGCTGGCCATCGCGCACGGCAGAATGCATGAACGCCGGCTCGTGCGCTTCCTCGACAGCATCAAGGGAAAAGCCTCCGCCATCTATCTGCTGGGCGATATGTTCGACTTCTGGAACGAATATAAATATGTTGTACCGAAGGGGTACACGCGCTTTCTCGGCAAACTCTCCGAGCTGACCGACATGGGCGTGGAGGTGCATTTCTTCACCGGCAACCACGACTTGTGGACTTACGGGTATCTTGAAGAAGAATGCGGACTCATCGTACACACCCGTCCGCTAACCACCGAAATCTACGGCAAGGTGTTTTTCCTTGCCCACGGCGACGGATTGGGCGACCCTGACAACAAGTTCAAATTCTTGCGGAAGATGTTTCACAACCGCACCTGCCAACGACTGCTCAACTTCATGCATCCCCGTTGGGGCATGGCGCTCGGCCTCAACTGGGCCAAACAGAGCCGCATGAAGCGTGCCGACGGCAAGGAACCGCCCTACATGGGAGAAAACAAGGAGTTTCTCGTGCGTTTCACCAAGCAGTACATGCAGCACCATAAGGACATCGACTACTTCATCTACGGACACCGGCACATCGAACTGGACTTGATGCTGAGCAAGAAGACGCGCATGATGATTCTCGGCGACTGGATATGGCAATTCTCCTACGCCGTATTCGACGGCGAACACATGTTCCTCGAACAATACATCGAGGGCGAAAGCCAACCTTGACGGTATCGGAACGCCGTGAAACCGTGAAAGAACCATAATCGTAAGAGCACTCATGGAAAAGTCCAAACTTCTCTTGATCATCGACCCACAGATAGATTTCATCAGCGGTTCGCTCCCCGTCCCCCATGCCGCGGAGGCCATGAGCGGACTGGCCGAATATGTGGAAAAACACGGCAAGAACTATGCCGCCATCGTCGCCACCACCGACTGGCACCCCTATCACCACTGTTCGTTTGCCGCCGAGGGCGGCCCCTGGCCTCTTCACTGCGTGCAAAACTCCGTGGGCGCAGCCATCCCCGACCGTCTGCTCGCCGCCTGCAACAAGGCCGGTGTGCCTTTCACCGTGCTGCGTAAAGGCAATTCGGCACATCGGGAGGAATATTCCATCATGCAAAACGCCCCGTCGGCCACAACGCTGGACGGCATCATCCGATCTTCAGGCATCACTGATATCCATCTCTGCGGCCTTGCCGGCAACATCTGCGTGCTCAACACGCTGAAAGACATGGTCGCCACCTATGGCCGAAACCTCTTCACTCTGCTTCCGGCCTACTCCCCCTCGCTCGACGACGGCTCGGAGTTGCGCCACTACATCAAGGCCAACGGCATACACACCCTTTAAACGACAGGCCTGCACGCCGGACAACCGATGGCGACAAATACGAACAATCCCGTTTCAAGTCCTGACAAGACTGAAACGGGATTGTTCGTATCCGGAAGTCCCCCCGGCTCCCGGGTCACCGGTAAAAGCGGCTATTTCCCGTCACCTCCATACACACCGATGAAATATATCGAACCGGTTGTGTTTTCGGTTATCGCGTAGATAAAGGGACGATTGGCATGAAAGACGGCCGTGGGAATCTCCCCCATGCCCGGAGCAGTGGTCTCCATCCCACCTACCGTCACCGCAGCCGCCTCAGACCCCTCTTCGTTGACCTTGATTTTAGCACATTGGAAGATTCTGGAAACATGCGCCGGCAGTTCACAAAAGTTGCTGAAATCGGCTTTGTACCCATCAAACATACTCCCTGCCCCCAATGCCTTGAGCACCTCGTTGAGGTTCGTTTTTGTCGATGTTTCGAAGCGGGGCAACTTGACATCCACCTGATAATTGCGCAGTCCGTTGAGGTTGGAAATCCACTTATCACTATTGATGGCCTCCAGCACGTCACCGGTGGTCTTCCCGTCGTTGGGCAAGAGCACCAACATGCGATAGCCGCCATTCCCATAAGACATGCTGAGCGTGGCATAAGTCTCATTGGTGTTGTAGAGGAAAATGTCTCTCTGATGCATCATCGGCACCTCCGACTGCTTGCCACCTGCCATCATGAAAACTTCATTCCGAGTGTTGCGGGGCTTAAACTGGCTATACCAAACACCTTTAAAATAAATGGCATTGAGCAAAAGGGCTACGGTTTCAGGACTCACTCTGTCCAGCACCTGCGGAATCATCCCGTTTGTCTGTTTGGCACACCAGTCATTGATATGCGTCACGGTGCCCGGATCATCGAAATCGGCACTTTCCACCCGCGCGTCGTAAGCCTCCTCGACGGTCTGCTTGAAAGCCGGTTTCAGTTTGCAGTCTTTCCTCACCTCAACGAGATTTGCAATGTTGATTTTCACACTTTTGTCCACATTGGGCGAGCCGGTGAGGAGTTTCCGGCAGAAGTTGTTGACAGCCTCGGCATCGCCATTGCCGAAACCGAGCACGCTGTTGATTTCTTCTCTCGTGGTGCCCGCAGCCCCATTGTTGAGCATTCCGAGGACATAGGTCACGCTGAGTGGCGAAACAAGAAATCCCGGCTCCTTGTTTTCCATTTCCGAAACGTTCTTGAAAAGCTTAAATGCGAAGTCGTTGTTACGTTCCACATACTTCTTTTCGGTTTCGTTGAGGTTGATTTTCACCAACTCATAGAGTTTCTTGCCGGTGTAGGTGTGGTCGACGTCTTCCGAAGTGCTGCATCCGGCCAGCATCATCGATGTCAGCATGGCCGACAAGACGATAAAGGATATTCGTTTTTTCATGTCAATGATATTTTTGAGTCAATGGTCGTTACGTTGAGGTAAAGCCTTCTTAGGTTTGGAAGAGGGCGAAGGAGACGCTTCCGCCCACGGCACAAAGTAGATGTTCATATCCGCTGAAAGCCATGTCGCTGTGGCAAAGTTATGGATTATTTCGCAAAAAAGCAAGCGTCTTATGCATTAAATTGCAGCTATATACGGTCAAATACTGACAGTAAAAAAGACAAAGAGTGTTTTTTAATCATTTAACAGTTTGTCGTGAAGTCTTTTACCCATCCCGGTATCATTTATATAATAAGCATAAAAGACTTCAACCATGCAACAAAGACACACCGACAGAGCAACCTATTTCACCGAATCTGCCACCACGGCACAAGTATACTATCTGCCTTACATAGAACGTTTCAAGAAAATAACAGGTCCGGAGCGGGTGCTGGAAATAGGTTGCGGCGAAGGCGGCAATCTATTTCCCTTTGCCCGGCTCGGCTGCACAGTTACCGGAATTGACCTCGCACAATGCCGCATCGACCAAGCCCACAACTTCTTTGCCCGGCACCAACAGCAGGGCACTTTCGTCTGCTGCAACTTTCTCGAAGCCCCTGTTCCCGAAAACGAAGAGGAAAAATACGACATCATCATCCTGCACGATGTGATAGAACACATTGCTGCGAAAGAGACCTTCCTCTCCCACATCCGCCACTTTCTGAAAGAGCAAGGAATTCTCTTTGCCGCCTTTCCGGCCTGGCAGATGCCTTTTGGCGGACACCAGCAGATATGCCAAAGCAGGTGGTGCGCCAAGTTGCCTTTCATTCATCTGCTGCCCAACAGGCTTTATACAGCCATCCTGCGCCACTTGGCCAAAGAGAACGAGGGTACCGTCGCCGAACTGCTCGACATCAAATGCTGCCGGACACCCGTCGAACGGTTTGAGAAAGCACTCCGCACCTGCCATTTCCGCGTCGTCGACCGGTAGCTGTGGCTGATCAATCCCCACTACAAGCAGAAGTTCGGCCTCACTCCCCGACGACTCCCCGCCACCCTCTCGCGCATCAAGTATCTCCGCAACCTCTTCTCCACCTCCTGTTTCTACCTGCTGACATAAAAGCATTGTGCACATTACTTATCATTAACACCCATCATCGCCTAACACACAACACCTCTATCCACAACTTGCCCGCACGCCCGAAGGGCGTATGTAAAATTCAAAAATTCAAAGATCCAAAAAGGTGAAAGATTAAGAGGAAACCTTCTTCTCATCATCTATTTACCCTTTTACCTCCAAAATACGCCCTTCGGGCGTTCGGGCAGGCATAAAGCGCTTCCCCTACAGTTCGACAACATCCCTTATTCAGCCCCCTAGAGCCCTAACTTAGGGGCTCTAGACAGCCTTTGTCCCGCGAGGCCCTCCCCTCCTTCGGAGGGGTCGGGGGAGGCTCTCCCTATAGCACGAACTATTAAAACTTTCGAAAAAGCCTGACACACAAAAATTCCCCTATCCATTGACTCTCTAACAATATCCGACTCATTTACCCCATCCGCCCCATCAATTTTCTCACTAAGCCCAAACGACTTTGCGAAAGGGCCGTAGTCAGAAGCTGAAAGAGGCCGAGTGAGCACGCGAAAGTGGCCATTTTGTAAGGTCAAAGGGCTGTAGTGGGAAGCAGAAATGTCGGGAGAAACCAAAAAGGGGGACACTTGTGTGCTCCCCTTGCTATTGCAAAGATACGACGAAAATGATGGAAATGCAAATCAGATGCGATTTTATTTGACATCTGTTCCGGGATAGAGGGCCGGGGATGAGGGCATGGTTCGCTCTCCGTCTCGCTCTCTTCTGCGTGCCCTGCGCGTGCATTAAGGATTGTCGTTGTGACTGCTTTATGGACTATAGACAAATGTGCAAGACAGTGTATGAACCGTGTGCAGAAGACGCTGAGGAGGGGAAAGGGAGTGGAGACATGGTGGTGTGGGCATCGCGGCAAGAAGAACAGCGAACAGATGGGGCTTGAACTGCTGCAAGGGAAAGAAAAATGGCAACATGAAAAAGCCCGCTGCACTTCCGTGTAGCGGGCCACGATGGGAATATAAATAGGGTTATGAGTATCTGAGTATCTGTCCGGGGCGAACAGCTTTGCCCTTGGTGATGTGGTTGAGCTTGCAGATCGTATCGATCGTCACACCACGCTTTTCGGCAATCGAGGCAAGCGTTTCGCCGCTCTTGACCTTGTGGTAGCGCATATCAGCACTGCTGTCGAAGTTGGCATTGCTATTGTTTGCCAACTCACCCTGCACCTCGTCGCGGTTGTAGCCACCGTTGCCCACCTTACCACGCAGGCGGGTGGCCTCAGCAGACTCGTGCTCGTAATTGCTCTTGATATAGACGTAGAAATCGGAAACAACATCCTGATTGCGGAAATCGAACATCAGTGCGGGGTTGAGAGCCACTCCGCAAAGGCGGGTTTCAAAGTGAAGATGCGAACCGGTGCTTCGTCCCGTGTTGCCGCCAAGCCCGATCGGCTCGCCTGCCCTGACAGTCTGGTCTTCCGCCACAAGCTGCTTGGAAAGGTGGCCGTAGATTGTTTCCAGTCCGTTGTTATGACGAATGACGATGTACTTGCCGTAGCCTCCGCCTTCATATTTCACTACGCGCACCTTGCCGCTGAACGCTGCGCGGATGGTATCGCCGATATAAACCTTGATGTCCAATCCTTTGTGTTGGCGGCCCCAGCGGGAACCGAAGTTGCTTGTCACCACGCGGCTGGGTGTGGGCATACAGAAATGGCGAAGATCTATGCGGAAAGAGTCGGGCACTTGAGTGGCACGATGGGCGTAGCGGTTGGACCAATCGTCGTAGAGCTGTGCTGCCGGCGACTCCGTATTTTCTTTGATGATGGTTTGTTTCAGGACGATGGTGTCGACAGCCTTCATCCTGCGGTCTACCGGAGCTTGGCGGGCAAGAAGGTCTTGACCTGCCACGGGCACAGCCGTGAGCGCAAACAATGAAACGATCGAAACTTTCTTTAAATATTTCCTTAAATTCATTTCTATTTTTTTAGGTTTAAGTCAGACCGGATAAACAAACACATCCTAGTCTAAAAAGCCGTTGATTTCAAACAAAAATGCAACGATTTATCAAAAGACGTTGCAAAGATAGCAAAAAAATACCAATGCGCCTATCTTCTTAACAGTTTTTTAGGACTACTTTAACATTCCCATTATGTTTCCAACTCAAGAGATAGCCGCCCAGTTGACATTGGTTTTACGCAGTTCCCGGAGTCTGTTCCATAGAATCTGGTAGATGCTTTTTTCACATTTCGGATCATCTTCAATAATCTTCTGTGCCTCGTCCCGGGCCAGTTGGATGATCTGTCCGTCTCGGGCAATGTCGGCTATTTTCAGGTCGAAGGCGATGCCGCTCTGTTGGGTCCCCTCGAGGTCGCCCGGGCCACGGAGCTTCAAGTCGGCCTCGGCTATGCGGAACCCGTCGTTGGTGTCGCACATGATGTCGATACGCTTGCGCGTCTCGGCGGACAGCTGGTAGTTGGTCACGAGAATGCAATAGCTCTGGTCGGCTCCGCGCCCCACACGCCCACGCAGTTGGTGAAGCTGGGACAGACCGAACCGCTGGGCATCGAGAATGACCATGACCGAGGCGTTGGGCACATTGACTCCCACCTCGATGACCGTCGTGGCTACGAGTATCTGTGTCTCCCCTTTCACAAACTTCTGCATCTCCCCCTCCTTTTCGGCCGCCTTCATCCGTCCGTGTACCTTGCTCATGCGGTAGCCCGGAAAAACATCTTTGAGTGCCTCGTAGCCTTCTTCAAGATTTTTGAGGTCCATTTTTTCGCTTTCCTTGATGAGCGGAAACACAATATACACCTGCCGGCCTTCGGCTATCTGTTGACGGATACCCTGATATAGGCTTGTCGTCTGGTTGTCATACTTGTGAATGGTCTGTATGGGTTTGCGCCCCGGCGGCAGTTCGTCTATGACACTCACGTCGAGATCGCCATAGATGGTCATGGCCAGCGTGCGCGGGATGGGTGTAGCCGTCATCACGAGCACGTGCGGCGGATTCTCGTTCTTGGCCCACAGTTTGGCCCGTTGGGCCACACCGAATCGGTGTTGTTCGTCGACGACAGCCAGTCCGAGCTGCCTGAACTGCACGGTGTCTTCGATGAGGGCATGTGTGCCCACGGCGATGTGGATGCTGCCGTCGAGTAGTCCGGCCAGCACTTCTTTCCTCTTTTTGCCCTTTACGATGCCCGTGAGCAGTTCCACCCGTATGTCCATACCCTTCAGAAAATCCTTGATGGTGTGCAGGTGCTGTTCGGCGAGGATTTCCGTAGGGGCCATGATGCAAGCCTGAAAACCGTTGTCGAGTGCAATGAGCATCGACATCAGGGCCACGAGCGTCTTGCCCGAGCCCACATCGCCCTGCAACAGGCGGTTCATCTGTCGTCCGCTACCCATGTCGGCGCGTATCTCGTGCATCACACGCTTCTGTGCTCCCGTGAGCGGAAAAGGCAGGTTGTGGCGATAGAAACCGTTGAAGATGTCCCCCACACGGTTGAACACGTAGCCCCGGTATTTGCGGCGATTGTCGCTGGCGTAGCGCAGAATGTTGAGCTGCACGTAGAAGAGCTCTTCAAACTTCAGTCGCAGACGGGCACGCTGCATCTCATCGGCATTCTTGGGATAGTGAATCCAGCGGAGTGCCTGGGGGCGGGAGACGAGATGAAGACGGTTGAGGATGAAGTCGGGAAGCGTCTCCGGCAGTTGGGGAGAGAGTTTCTCGATGAGCGTTTTGGTGATTTTCTCTATGCTCCGTGAGGTGAAGTTTGCCTTCTTCATTTTTTCCGTGGTGGAGTAGTAAGGCTGCATGCCCATCTCGGAGAGTTGCAGTTTGGAAGCATCGTCTATGTCGGGATGTACGAACTGGTAACGCCCGCCAAAGATACCGGGCTTGCCGAACACGATGTAGTCGGTGCCGGTCTTGTAGGAATCGTACACATATTTGGTGCCGTTGAACCACACCAAGTCCACCACTCCATGCCCGTCGCTGAAATGGGCCACGATACGCTTCTTTCTCGGCCCCATGACAAACTCATCGAAACTGAGTATCCGGCCCTTGAGTTGTACGAAAGGCATGTCGGCGGTGAGCTCGTCGATGGTGTAGAGCCGGCTCCGGTCAACGTATTTGTAAGGGTAGTATTCAGCCAAATCACCATAGGTATTGATTCCAAGCTCCCTGCTCAGAATCTCCTTTCTTCGGGGGCCCACCCCCGGAAGATACATGATGTCTTGGTCTAAAAGGCTTGCCAATCTGTATAATATAAGGTGAAAAAAGTGCTTATCGGCCGTCTTTCAGTAATGTTTCGGCCACGGCCATGTCGAAAGGAGTGGTGATCTTGATGTTCTCACGGTTGCCCTCCACCATGGCAACGGGGCATCCGAGACTCTCCACGACCGAAGCATCATCGGTGAAGGCATCTTGATAAGGCTGGTCGAAAGCCCGGCGGAGCAGCGCGAGGTCGAACACCTGCGGTGTCTGCACCGTGCGATAGTCAGAGCGCAGCACGTTTTTGCCGCCGCCCTGTCGGTCGATGTATCGCAAAGTGTCGGTCACCGGAATCACCGGAATGACGGCATAACTTTCTTCCACTGCCTCGAAGCACCGGGCGATGGTGTCTGTCGACACGAACGGGCGCACCCCGTCGTGGATGGCCACGAAGCCCTCTTCCCCCTTGGGAATGGCTGCTATGCCGTTTTTGGACGACTCAAAACGCGTGCTGCCACCATTTGCAAGGCGGTGGGGAATGTCGAACCCGTATTCCGTGCAAAGCTCCTTCCAATAGGCCTGCTGCGCTTCCGGCAGCACGAGTATGATGCTCAGGTCGCGCCGATACTCCCTGAAGCGTTCGATGGTGCGCATCAAGACGGGCTTTCCGCCAATCGGCAGAAACTGCTTGGGAATGTCCGCCCCCATGCGGAGTCCTTTTCCGCCGGCGACGATGATAACGTAGTCCACTGTTTGTTTGGGTTTAAATGATTCCCTCCCGCAACTGATGGTTACGGGAGAAAGATTCCTGAAAAATGCCCCTTGAGAGGTGTTGCTATTTCTCCACGAGGTATTGGTACATCATGCCTTGCTGCACTTCCTTTGCAGTTTCCTCCCCGGCGAAGCAGCTTAGAATGCGGTAAGCGTAAGGGAATGAGGCCGCCGGACCTTTACCTGTGGTGATGTTGCCGTCTTCCTCCACCAGTTCGGCCGTGTATTCTGCACCGTCGAGATATTTTTCAAAGCCCGGATAGCAAGTGGCTTTTCTGCCTTTGAGCAGACCGAGACTGCCAAGTACGAGTGGCGCGGCGCAAATGGCACCGATGCGCTTGCCTGCGGCATGTTGCTTGAGCAGGGCTTGACACACCCCCTCGTGGGCTTTCAGATTTGTAGACCCGGGCATACCGCCGGGCAACAGCAGCATGTCGGCATCGTCGAAGTCGGCGATATCTTCAAATTTCAAGTCGGCTTTCAAGGTCACACCGTGCGAGGTTTCCACCCATTCCGACCCTGTGATGCTCACCGTCTTGATCTCTACGCCCCCTCTGCGGAGGATGTCTACAGGTGCCAAGCCTTCGATTTCCTCGAAGCCATTTGCAAGAAATTCATATACTTTTGCCATAATAATTGAATAAAAAACACCGGTTTACGAAATATTTCGCTACATTTGCAAATGTAAGAAAAATAATTGAAACGGCAAAATTTATGTCAGACCGTAAGTTGAAATTCGCCATTTTCGGCAACGACTATAAGAAGCAGGAAATCATCCTCTACGTGGAGCGCATCTTGAGCTACTTGATGAAGCGTGGGGCAGAGGCCCAGGTGGAGCCCGTTGATTTGGGGAATCCGGACTATGTGATTTCGATGGGAGGTGACGGAACGCTTCTTAAAGCTGCCGGCAGAGTGGGGGGCAGAGAGATACCCATTATCGGAGTCAACATGGGGCGGCTTGGATTTCTGGCCGATGTTTTGCCGAGCGAGATAGAAGAGACGCTTGACAAGGTGTTTGCCGGTGACTACGTGATAGAAGACCACACACCCATACAGATGGAGAGCGACTGCGAACCGGTGCAGGGCAATCCTGTGGCTCTCAACGACATTGCCGTGTTGAAGCGCGATTCGGCTTCGATGATTTCCATTCGCACTTACGTGAATGGCGATTTCTTGGTCAACTATCAAGCTGACGGACTGATCGTGGCTACCCCGACGGGCAGCACGGCCTACAATTTGAGTAACGGCGGCCCCATCATCGCCCCACAAAGTGGCAGCCTCTGCATCACTCCGGTGGCCCCACACAGTCTGAACATACGTCCGGTGGTGCTCAACGACACATCGGTCATCACACTTGACGTGGAGTCGCGCAGCCACAATTTCCTCGTGGCTATTGACGGCCGAAGCGAGAAAATGGCCGAAGGCACGCATCTCACCATACGCAAAGCCCCTTATAAAATCAAGATCGTGAGGCTGTGCAACCGGCGTTATTTCTCCACCTTGCGAGAGAAACTGATGTGGGGGGCCGATACACGGCAGAAATAAACGGGCCTGCCGTAAACGTGAATGGCAGTTATGTAAGGATGGAAATGAGAATAAAGAGTCTTCTCAAAATACCGGAATCGAAATATCCGGCCGGAATCATTCTCAAATGGTTGTGGCGGGCTTGGCGTGGCAATCAGTTACAGGCAGTGCTCAATGCGCTTGTCGGGCTGCTTTCTGTGGGTGTGAGTCTGGCCCAAGTGTGGGCCGTGAAGCGTGCCATCGATGTGGCTTCGGGGGCTGTGGAGGGCGACGTCTACTGGGCCGTGGCCCTCATGGGGGGGCTGATACTGCTTGATTTCTCCCTCAGCGTGTCGGCCATCTGGATTAAAAACCTGTTGGGCATCAAGGCCCAAAACCGTATGCAACAACGCATGCTCGACCGCATCCTGCGGTCGGAGTGGCACGGCAAGGAGATGAGGCATTCGGGTGATGTGCTCAACCGGCTGGAATTTGATGTCAACAACGTTGTAGACTTTCTCACGGAAGTCATTCCCAACTCGCTGAGTGTGGTAGCCATGTTTCTCGGAGCGTTCTTTTATCTGTTTTCGATGGACAAGTTGTTGGCCTTTGTCATCATAGCCATCATCCCGATATTCGTGGCTGTGAGCAAGATCTACGTGGGGCAGATGCGCAAACTCACCCGGCAGGTGCGCGATTCCGACTCCAAAGTGCAAAGCGTGTTACAGGAAACCATTCAGCATCGTATGCTTATCAAGACGCTGGAAAGCGATTCGGCAATGGTGGATCGCTTGGAAAACACCCAAAGTGAATTGCGTCACAACGTAGTGAGGCGCACACTGTTCAGCGTTTTCAGCAATCTCATTCTCAATTTCGGTTTTGCTCTGGGCTATCTTGTTGCTTTTCTCTGGGCAGCCCTGCGCATGAGCGCCGGCACACTGACCTTTGGCGGTATGACGGCTTTCCTCCAGCTGGTGAGCAAAATACAGGGGCCGGCCCGCAATCTGACCAAACTCGTGCCGGCTTTTGTGAGCGTGTTCACGGCTGCCGAACGCCTCATGGAACTGGAAGAGAACCCGCTCGAAGAGCTTGACGATCCCATAGAGGTCAGTGCCCCCTGTGGTTTGAGGCTTACGAATGTCAGTTATGCCTATACGCCACAAGACGGCAATGTCATCAGTGGACTCTCTTTCGACTTCCGTCCCGGGTCCTGTACGGCCATCCTCGGGGAGACCGGAGCCGGAAAGACTACCCTCATTCGTCTGCTGTTGGCATTGATCAAGCCGCAGAGCGGCAGAGTGGAGATTTACAGCGAGGCCGACCGTCTCCGACACCACGACCAACAGACACGCCAATCGTCGAAGAAACGACATGCCAAGTCATCGGGTAAGCATCGCGGCAATGGCCGCCACCAGTCGGGATCGGCTCCAGCTCCCTTTATCCAGCCCCTCATCCCCCGTCACCGTTGCAACTTTGTCTATGTGCCGCAAGGCAACACCCTGATGAGTGGCAGCATACGCGACAACTTGCGACTCGGCAAACTCACGGCCACCGATGAAGAGATGCACGAGGCTTTGGAGTTGAGTTGTGCCGACTTTGTGTTTTCCCTGCCCGACGGTCTCGACACCCTCTGCTCCGAGCAGGGCGGAGGCCTGAGTGAAGGGCAGGCCCAGCGCATTGCCATCGCCCGCAGTCTGTTGCGCAATCGCAGCATCATGCTCTTCGACGAGGCCACGAGTGCGCTCGACCCCGAAACCGAGCGGCAGTTGCTACACAATATTCTGGCCGGTCACGACAAGACCATCATCTTCATCACCCACCGGCCTGCAGTGGTCGACTATTGCGACGGAACATTAAGAATAGAAAAAACATGAAGACCGACAACCGGAGAGACATGAGTCTGTGAGCAACCTCGGCTCCATGCGGCAAATGCGTTTTTTGTCTGCCGTATGCAACTTTCCGTTCGGCAGAAGCGTCTAACAAGCGATGATACATCTACACGATATCAACAAGACCTATTTCGGAGCCCAGCCTTTGCACGTGCTCAAAGGCATCAGTCTCGACATTGAAGAAGGCGAATTCGTCTCCATCATGGGAGCCTCGGGTTCCGGCAAATCCACCTTATTAAATATATTAGGCATTCTCGACAATTACGACTCGGGCGAATACACCCTTGCCGGCACGCTCATCAAGGACTTGAGTGAGCGTCGGGCCGCCGAATACCGTAACCGCTTGATAGGATTTATCTTCCAGTCGTTCAACCTCATCGGTTTCAAGACGGCGGTGGAGAACGTGGAACTTCCGCTTTTCTACCAAGGAGTGGGGCGGCGCAAGCGCCATCAGTTGGCTATGGACTATCTCGACCGGTTGGGACTGGCGCAGTGGGCCGACCACTACCCCAACGAGATGTCGGGCGGACAGAAGCAGCGCGTGGCCATAGCCCGGGCACTCATCACCCACCCACAAATCATTCTGGCCGACGAACCTACGGGCGCACTCGACTCCAAGACGAGTGTGGAGGTGATGCAACTACTCAAACAACTCAACCGGGAAGACCATAAAACCATCGTCGTGGTGACCCATGAGAGTGGTGTGGCCAACGAGACCAACAAAATCATTCACATCAAGGACGGGCTCATCGGGAGCATCGAAGACAACTTCGACCACCACGCCGGCCCGTTTGGCATTGACAGCGTGATGAAGTGATCCCCGTCAAGTCATGCCCCAACAATATTTGAACACGCCCACAACGAGACACTTTGCATCATGAGAGATATCATCAATGAGATATGGAGCACCGCCAAGCGCAACAAGCTACGCACGGCTCTCACGGGATTTGCCGTGGCTTGGGGCATCTTTATGCTCATCTTCCTGCTTGGTGCCGGCAATGGGCTCATCAACGCCCAACTCCAAAATACCGACCGCTTCATGGCCAATTCGATGATGGTGGGTGGCGGACAGACGGCCAAAGCGTATGACGGACTGAAGGAAGGCCGCCCCATAACCCTCAACGACCGCGACCTGCAAATCACCGCCCACGACTTCGGGCAGCATGTAGACGAGGTGGGGGCGCAACTCCATCAGGGCGGTATGACTGTCAGCTACGGTGAGAACTACATTTCCGGAACGCTCTATGGAGTGTATCCCAATGCGGATGAAATCAACAAGATAGAGATGCTCCACGGTCGTTTTATCAATCAAGTGGACTTACAGCAGACACGCAAAGTGCTCGTTGTCAGCGATAATCAGGCCAAAGAACTCTTTGCGGGCGACCTTTCCCGTCTGGTGGGCTGCTATGTCAAAGTGGGCGACATCGCCTTTCAGGTGGTGGGCATCTACAAGAACGACCAGAGCGGTATGGGCAACGAATTCTATACGGCTTTCACGACACTTCGCACGATGTACAACCGCGGTGACGATGTCGGGAACATCGAATTCACTTTCCACGGCCTGCAGACCGAGCAAAACAACGAGAACTTCGAAAAGCAATACAAGGCCCGGCTGAACAAGAACCACCGGGCGGCCCCCGACGATGAGGAAGCCGTGTGGGTGTGGAACCGCTTCACGCAGAACATGCAGATGGAACAGGGCATGAGTATCCTCCGGACAGCCCTCTGGGTGATCGGACTTTTCACGCTCCTTAGCGGCATTGTGGGTGTGAGCAACATCATGCTCATCACCGTGAAGGAGCGCACCCGTGAGTTCGGCATCCGCAAAGCCATCGGTGCCAAACCCGCTTCCATTCTCCGACTCATCATCATAGAGAGCGTCATTATCACCACCCTCTTCGGCTATATCGGCATGTTGCTCGGCGTGGCAGCCAATCAATACATGGATGCCACAATCGGCCACGAACAAGTGAACACCGGACTGTTCACCGCCACGATGTTTGTCAACCCCACCGTGGGCATCGGCGTGTGCCTCGAAGCCACGTTGGTGATGATCTTGGCCGGCACACTGGCCGGTCTTGTCCCGGCCCGCAAGGCAGCCCGCATACGTCCGATAGAGGCACTTAGATCCGAGTGAACAATCAAAACTGAATCCCCTAACCTCCCATCAAACAGTCAACAGCATTGAAGATAGACATCGACACATATCGCGAAATCCTTGACACGCTGACACGCAACAAGAGCCGTTCGTTCCTCACCGGGTTCGGCGTGTTCTGGGGCGTGTTCATGCTCGTGGCCCTCATCGGCAGCGGGCGGGGGCTCAACGAGACCCTTTCCAACAACTTTGCAGGCTTTGCAACCAACAGTGCCATCATCTTCGGGCAGCCCACCACCAAGCCCTACAAGGGATTCAGGAAAGGACGGCAGTGGAGCATGGTGTATCATGACATCGACCGGTTGAAGCAACAAGTGCCGGGGTTGGATGTAGTGTCGCCCATGCTCTCGCACTGGGGCACCACGGCTGTGTTCGGCGACAAGAAGAGCAACTGCAATGTGAAGGGCCTTCTGCCCGACTACATGAAAGTGGAGACCCCAAAAATGTATTTTGGCCGCTATCTCAACGAGATGGACATTCGCCAGCATCGCAAGGTATGTGTGCTGGGCAAAAAGGTGTATAAAACCCTCTTCCCCAGTGGAGGAGATCCTTGCGGGCAGATGATTCGCCTCGACTCCACCTACTATTCCGTGGTGGGAGTGGACTACAGTGCTGGCAACATGAACATCAACGGGCGTGCCGAGGAGGCTGTCTCCATTCCACTCACGCTCATGCAGCAGACCTACAATCTTGGCGACACGGTGCATCTGATGTGCGTCACGGCCCGTCCGGGCGTGAAAATCAGTGACATCACCGCCGACATGCGTGAGGTCATCGCCCGTTCCCACACGATAGACCCCACCGACGAGAAAGGCATCACCGTGTTCAACACCGAGGTGCTCTTCGGCATGATGGACAATCTCTTCACCGGTGTCAACTTCCTGATATGGCTGGTGGGCATCGGGACGCTGCTGGCCGGAGCCATCGGTGTGTCGAACATCATGATGGTCACTGTGCGTGAGCGCACCACCGAGATCGGAATACGCCGCGCCATCGGGGCCACGCCGCGCATGATACTCTCGCAAATCATCGCTGAGAGTCTTGTGCTCACGGCCGTAGCCGGAATGAGCGGCATCCTCTTTGCTGTCATCATCCTGCAATTTTTACAGTTGGCCAACACCACCGATGGCATCATCACGGCCCACTATCAGGTGACGTTCTGGACGGCCTTGGGGGCTGCCACGCTGCTGAGCGTGCTCGGAGTGCTTGCCGGGGTGGCCCCTGCTGCCCGTGCCATGAGCATCAAACCTGTCGATGCGATGAGAGACGAGTGAGCAGGAAGGGCCTCTATGCGCCCTCCCTCCCGACTGAGAAAGAATTAAAAATTATCTATAACCAATGTGCCGAGCAAACACCCCGTGGGCACTCCCTTCGCTTGAAGGGCCGGGGAAGGCTTATGAAGAAGTATTTTAAAATGATTGTTGCGGGCGTGATCGCCCTGATTTTTATCGGAACGTTCGTGTTTCTCTGGATTCAGTCGCAGCCGAAACCGGTGGAGTATGAAGAGTTTGTGCCGACAGTGAGAGACTTGCGGAAGACGACTGTCGTCACGGGAAAGATAGAACCACGAAACGAAGTGAACGTGAAACCGCAGATTTCCGGCATCATCACCCACCTCTACAAGGAGGCCGGGCAGATGGTCACTGCCGGAGAGGTCATCGCCCGGGTCAAGGTGATACCCGACATGGGGCAGCTCTCGGCTGCTGAAGCGCGTGTGCGGTTGGCCGGCATCAATGTCAAGCAGGCCAAGACCGACTATTCGCGGGAAAAGGAACTCTTCGACAAGGGGCTCGTTTCGGCCGACGAGTACGACCAGATACGCCAGCGCTACTATCAGGCGCGTGAGGAGGTGGCCGCCGCGGCCGACAATCTGCAAGTGGTGCGCGACGGTGTGTCGAGCAGCAATGCCACGGGCAGCTCCACGCTCATCCGCTCCACCATCAGCGGCCTCATCCTCAATGTGCCCGTGAAGGTGGGCAACACGGTCATCCTCAGCAACACTTTCAACGACGGTACCACCATCGCTACCGTGGCCAACATGGGCGACTTGATATTCCGTGGCAATATCGACGAGACCGAAGTGGGCCGTCTTGTGACGGGTATGCCCATGAAAATCACCATTGGTGCCTTGCAGAACATCCATTTTCAGGCGGCCTTGGAATACATTTCGCCGAAAGCCGTGGAGAGTAACGGAGCCAACCAGTTTGAAATCAAGGCGGCCGTGCATGTGCTCAAAGGCAACGAGATACGCAGCGGATATAGTGCCAATGCCGAAATCGTGCTGGCATCGGCCTCCCATGTGCTCACGGTGCCCGAGAGTGCCATCGAGTTTAGTGGCAACGACACGTTTGTCTATCTCGTCAAGGGCAGTGCCGACAAGCCTGTCTACGAGCGTCGAAAAGTAGTCACGGGCTTGAGTGACGGCATCAACATTGAGATCAAGAAAGGCCTTTCGGCCAAAGACAAGGTGCGCGGGCCGATGAAGGTGAAAGACACTGCCGACAAGACTGAAGAATAACGATTCCCTAATCGAAAAACAGACATGATGAAAAAAATTTTGATGACAACCCTGCTGCTTGTTTCAGCGTGTGCGCAGATGATGGCCGAAGACACTGACTCGCTCTATGCCAAAGACTTGTTAAAACCCGGCACCGTGGCTCCCGACTTCATGCTGCGGAGCAATTTGGGCGAAATGAAGACATTCTCTAACTATCGGGGCAGCTATGTGGTACTCGAGTTTTGGGCCTCGTGGTGTCCCGACTGCCGCAAGGACATGCCGCGCATGAAGGCTCTCAACGATGCTTACAGGCAGAAAGGCGTGCGGTTGATGGGCGTTTCGTTCGACACCGACTTTGACAAGTGGAACGGCTACATCACCGCCAACAAACTCTATTGGGCGCAGGTGAGCGAACTCAAGAAGTGGAAGAAGGAGACCGCCATCGACACGCTTTACCACGTGAACTGGATTCCGAGCTACTATGTCATCGACCCCGAAGGGCGCATAACGCTTGCCACGGTCGATTTGACCAAGGTGGAGGGGCTGCTTGCCCGGCTCGATGCCGACGGCACACTGGCCCGTTCCAAGAAGCCCGAGCCGGTATTGGTGCAACCGCAGTTCACGGGCGGCAATGAAGCGCTCGCCAACTATCTTTCCGCCCATCTCAAATATCCCGCCGCATGCACCAAGGCCGGGGCTGCGGCTCGGGTGGTTTGCGAGTTTGTGGTGGAGCGCGACGGTTCGCTTACCGATGTGCGTGTGTCGAAAGTGAGCGACTTCCATTTCGCCAATGCCAAGGTATCAGGCATGACGAAAGGTGTCCGCGCCAAGTTGCAAGAGGAGTGCGAGGGCCATTTCAAGGTTGAGGCCGTGCGGGTGGTCAGCGAGATGCCCAACTGGACGCCCGGCACGCAAGACGGCAAACCGGTGCTCGTGAAATATCACTTGCCCATCTCGTTCAGCTTGTAGACATACGGTGTATGTCAAGAATATCCTTGGAGCATTTGCATTTGGCCCGATTATTTTGTATCTTTACACCGGCAAGAGGAGCACATTAGTGTTCCTCTTTTTTTTATGACCAAGCCACCAGCATCCCCCAACCCCTAAAGGGGACTTTTCTATCCAAGTGTGGCTCTTTTGCAAAGCCGTTTGAGCTTTAAGGGACGACTAATTACAATGACATCAGCATACTGCAGCGGCCCGCAGTTTGAGCATTCCACGATGCACAAGATTGCGCACTGAATGATAGTTCATGTTCATCAACCGACATATCTCGTCGTATTTGCGTTCCTCCAAATAGTAGAGTTGGAAGGCCGTGCGCTGGCGGGGAGTCAGACAATCAAGCAGCTTGCCCACCTCCTGTCTGTCACCGATGGTGCGCTCCCCGACCAGATAATCGTGCTCCACATCTGCCACAACCTGCCCTACACGCACTTCCTCCACAGCTGTCTCAGTGGTGAAAGTGGCCCGGCGGAACTCATCAACCAAGCGGTTGCGCAGCGATATGACGAGATAGGAACTCATTTTGGTGATGTGGGGAATATGAGTACGGTCCAATAGCTTCATAAAAACATCGTGTACACAGTCCTTCACCAGTTCGTTGTCGGTGGTGAGACAACGTCCATAGTTCAGCAACATCCGTATATACATATTATATAAGGTGGAGAAAGCTGTCTCGTCCCCCTCGTGGTAGGCTTTCAAGAGTGAGAGGGCCTGTTCGTCTTTAAGATTTGTCGTAGTGTCCATTAGGTAATTGTTTATTCAAAAGTAGATGACACAAAATTACCTAAAAAGTATGGACTAAGGTCGTAAAAAAAGACAAAAAAGTAGGAAAAATTGGTATTTCAGCCATTTTTCCGACTATTTCCTGCATATAAAGAAACTTTTAACCGCCGTTTTAAGGCTTCTATCTCATCGTCTGAAAAATGGGGTGTGGGCCTGTCGAGATGCAGCAGAATGTCTTTGGCCCGGGCTATTACAACACGCGAATGGGGGTGCTCATCGGAGTATGACTTCCAATAGGCTGCCTGCTTGGCATCCGCCTCAAGCACATATTCCAAAAAACTACGGTCGGCCAGAAGACCGGCAATACTACATGTCGTCATATTCTTTACCATAGAAAAAGCACCTTGCTTCATCTTAAAGACGAAACAAGGTGCTTTTTGTCACCTGCAACGACCTACTTATTTCAACCGCTTCAACCAAAAGACACCTTTCTCCGACCAGCCAAAACGACCGGCAAGCACTCGTTTGCTCCCCACGGGCAACAACTCTCCCGTTTGCGGAACTATCTGATAAAGCCTGTAGAGCCCCTTAGCCAGCATCACCGAAGCCGATTTCCCTGCACCATCGAGATAGAACAGGGCACCGCCCTGCGGATTTTCCATCGTGCAGACACCTTTTGAGTTCCCTGAAGGAGTCATCCGGGCCACATCACGAAGAAAAGCCTCATCACGCACAGCCACTGCCGGGCAGGAGCCTCCGGCCATCAGCACAGCCCAAGCCAACTCGGGATAACGCGGAGCATAATAAACCACTGCCTTGTCGGGATAGGCCTTCCGACACTCTTCCACCGCCCGATAGACCTCATCGAAGCCCACATTTCCGGCTTTTATCTTACGGGCATACTGACGGGGAGCCATATTCAGTCCGCCTTGTGGGGCATACAGCCCTTTATTGTGGTAATACCACTGCTGTATGTCGATGATATCCACCGCTTTGGAGCGCACAGAATCGGCCATAATAGAATCTTGTACATCTCGCGTAACGGCCAATGCGATTAACACTTTCTTTTTAGTTTTATTCTTCCATTCGCAAACTGTATCGAGCCAAAAACGCACGAAAGGCAAGGGGCCTGTAAACTCTTCACCAATGGAGTGGATCACGTTAGGGTGGTCAGCCAAGGCATCCAACTGTCTGAAAATATATTGCCTATGCAACTCGCGACGCACGGGATGCGTGACATCGTAGAAGTATTCAGCCATGAAGACACGCTTGTCGCCGGCAAAAGGAACGGGTTCGGGAAAACCGGTGGCATTGACATTGTTGGCCGAACGCCACGGGCAATCCACCCAATGGGCTCCGGCCTCAAGAATATTGTGCTGAAAATAATGCTCATTGAAAAGTAGTAGGCCTTCACGACTTCCCTTATCGGCAAACTCGCTGAGCCGTTGGTAGTACCAAGGATTGGACTGCGTGAGGTCGTATCGGCTCAATCCGTCCCAAGCCTTGCCTTGTCCGCTTCGGGCAAAAGGCTGCTCATAAAAAGGTGCCCACACATCGCCGTCTCGGCGGCGGACACGCTCATGGTCGTCACGGCGGCGGTCGTACCACAAACCATAGTTCTGATGAAGCACCAATGTGTGGCTACGCCCCATCGTTGCCACCACCGAGTCGATGCGATCGGTAGCTCCCCGCCCCTCCATACCGGGCACGAAACGGGTCACACCGTAGTCGGCTTTCTCCATAGCCGAATAGCGCATACGCCCATTCCACCACGGCACGTTGTGCCGACCACCTACAGCGAGACAACCATCAATGACCAATCGACCGTCTTTCACGGCAAAAACAGGCTGCTTCACCGGCTTTCCGACAAGCATAACCGGCAGTGCATCAACATCCCTACCGCTCTTATGGGTGAGCTGTGGAACAAGTCTGGCACTGTCTATCCACATCTCCATCGTCGTACGGGGATGGCGGGCCATAGCCGTAAAAGCCTGCGCTTCTTCTATCGTGGGACTACTCGACTCGCCGATATTGATATTCAGTGTGCGACAGACGTTGTCAACGATTCTACCAATACGCATTCGCAGCTGTTCGGCAAAGACACTTCGGGGGCGTACATGATTGTTGAGAGATGCGAACCGGCCCGTGCCGTTGAACTGTGCCCAGCAGCCATAAACCTGATTCGTGCTTCCATCGGGCAAACTGTCGGCATAAATACCGGAAGCTGTGCATTGATAGGCCAGACTGTTGGTGGTGTTCCAACCGGTTCCATATTTCTCCAAGCCAAGATTGGTAAACTTCAAGTCGTTGCCGTCAATGTTCACCACATCAAACAACAAACCCGTGGCCCACGACGAACTCGCACCGCTAAAGCCGAGCGACTCCTTGGTGTCGCATTGCACAAAGGCGTTGGGCCCTGCCGCACAGAAACCGGCCGAGAAGTCGTTGATGCCCTGTTCGGAATAGCAACGTTGGAAAAGACATTTCTCACCAAGCACCAAGAATGTGCGGCGGCGCATTCCCCCCACTTCCGACACAGGCTCACGGGAGATGCAATCTTCTACCGTGACTTGCTGCCCGGAACGTTGCACAACAACTGCCGAACCGGCCAAATGGCAGAATTCGACCATCCGCACCCAGCAGTTGCGGGCATTGGCGATGTAGACGCCATCCCACGCATGATCTTCGTCCATAGGCCGTGAAGGGTGGCAGTCAGCTTCGAGCGTCAAGTTTTCCACCCCCGAGCATTCCATCCTACCCGGCCAAACATAGCGCAGCAGTTTGGCATCGGCCCAACGCCGGTCGAGAGCCATGCTCAAAGGGGCATCAAGGACGATACCTGATACCGTGGAAGAATTCACCCGACGGCTCCACACCACATCAAGTTCGCCGGGATGCCACCCCCAATAACCGAACTTCTGTCCACCGCCAAAGTCTCCACACCCTAGCATAGCTATCCATTCGGCTGTGGACGGACGCCAAATCATCACCTCATCGCCGGCTTTCAGAGACGGGGAGGCAGTTTTTGATGACGGAGAGACGGGGATATACCGACTTCCCAAAGGCACATCAGCCGCCACACGGAGCGTATCCGTGACGCGCAAATCATTACGCCCTTCGAGATAGACGATAGCCCCACGATCCACGCCGTGCTTCCGGAGCACCGTGGCTTTCTTGTCCACACCGCGCAACACCACACCCGAAGCACTGATGCGTAGCGGCAGAGAGAGTTCAAACGTCCCCCTGTCGAGCAGCACAGCTCCCCGAACTCCGGTCTTACGGTCGGGGCGCAGCGAGGACACATAGTCGATGGCACGCTGGATGCGGGCTGCATTGTCACCCGGTTTGTAACCAACAAATACGGCTACCGGCACGTCGGGAATCGGTTGTTCAGACATGCGGTAGCCGCAATAGGAATAGTCCAACGGGAAAGATTGCGCTGATAGTTGCGCAATCCCGGCCGTGACAGCAATGAAAAAGGCTATTATTTTTCTCATACACTTATCTTAGTTGGCAGACGGACGAGTCTACTTGTTCACCCGCTTCATCCACGCTTCGCGCTCAGCCTTAAGGTCGTAGCCGCGGGATGCCAACCAGTTGTTGATGCGCCCCTTGTACTTACCAAACCACGCGTGTTTGCTTTTGGCATCGGAAGCATCGATGGCAAACTCGCGTGCCTCTTTGAGCCAGTTCAGTATCCGAAGTTTTTCATCCTCCTTGAGCGAAGGAATCATCTCCAAATGCGCCTGGTAGGTCTTGGGCACCACACCGTAAGTCATCCCGTCTTTCACGGCTTCGATTTGCCCGTCTGTGAGATAATCAGCCAGTGCAGCCGCAAATTCGAAATGATGCTTGTAGAGTTCGGCCTCAAGTGCCTGCCTGTCAGAAGCGTATTTCGCATAAAGATCGTTCAACAGAAAATAACGGTTGGCAATGACATTCAGTACATTTCTCTTGGCATCATCATTGCTCAGACCGAGCAGATTCACGATTTTCCCGGAACGGGCGACAATATTCTGCACATACTCGGGCGCACGTCGGGTACTGTCGAGAGCCACTTGTGCTTTTGCTCCGGCCAACATTAAGGCGCAACAGAGCGTCAAAAACAGTCTATTCATGTCTTTCCCTCCATCTTTACATCACCCCGCCACGCTCGGCCAGCGTGTCATGATTATTCTTCAAGTCGGTCCAGTCCACCTTTTTACGGGTGTCAATGCCATTGATATACTTCTCAATGTTGGTGTATCCGTCACCGTTGATGTCGCCGTTGGCATCCGATGGATCGTTGGGATTGAGACCGTTGGCCGTCTCCCATGCGTCGGGCATACCGTCTCCGTCGCTGTCTTGATAGGACTTGCCTTTATATTTGGGATAGCCCCCCATTTGTCGGGGATCGGTGATGATGCCAAATTTATAAGAATCCTTGCCCAACCGGCGATATTTGAACAGTCCGTCTTCGTTCTGACTTTTCGCGGAGAGCCCCCATGTATCGCCGTAGGGATTGTCTTTCGGGAGCTTGTTCACATAGAAAGCTTTGCCCGTGCGCACCTCTTCAATGATTTTCCTGTCCACCTCATCGCGCACCGGCAGCGTGGCTCCGGCATTGTCAAGCACCCAACTGTAAGCCCGGCCGGCATCCATGATAGTGAGATGCGGCATTGCAAACGGCTCGTTGCTGCACATCATCGACTTCTCAAGATTGGGAATCCGGTCGGTGTCATCGGCTATCTGGATACCCCCTGCCCAGTTGTCGCGGGTCACGGCCTCGTTACCTTCCATCACATTGCCCGAAGCATAAATCCGCCCATACTGCTTATAAGGGAAAAGATGCTCGCTACGACTCTCCGACTTGATAAACCGATGACCCACGGGCTTGTCCAAGGGAGTGAGCGGCCCCGGCTTATAGTAGTTGTTGATGAAGTTGGACATGGTGGAATACTCACCGCCATCAGCCGTGCGATGCACCCAGTTGTAAATCACATTGTTGACAAAATTGAACACACCGCCCCATCCGATGGAGGGGTTGCGCCCCGTGTTGTCAGCCCACAGATTGCGCATGAAAGAAGCGTTTTCGCCACCGATGGTACTGCCGAAGGCATGATTCCACGTATCGAGAGCCTTCGCAGAAATCGTATTTTGTATGGTGACATTCACGGTTGGCTCCTTCCGTTTGCCCGTTTTGTCGCCCAAGTCGAACATGTGCCGATAGAAAGAGATATTCTCATCGAGTCCCCATTCGCAGGAACAGTGGTCTATCATGATGTTTCCGATGGGATTACCCCCAAAGGAGTCTTCACGATAAATGACACTGGTCTGCCCGCGACGGAAACGCATGTGGCGCACAATGACATCGTGAGTGTCTACCTGAAATGATTCACCGGCAATGCACACCCCGTCGCCCGGGGCTGTCTGTCCGGCAATCGTGATGTAAGGGGCACGCACGAAAATGGGACTCTTCAGCCGGATGATGCCTGCCACGTTGAACACCACGATGCGGGCACCGCCCTGTTCACAGGCCCAACGGAACGAACCGGGTCCATCGTCATCCAGATTGGTGACCACAAGCACCTTGCCACCACGACCGCCAAAGGTGTACATACCGCCACCCTCCGCACCGGGAAATGCCGGAATCTTAGCCTGTCGCAGGTCGTAGGGTCGCGAAGCCCACGGCACGTACGGCCGTCCCTGCTGTGCTTCTTTCTGAACAATGGGAAACGCTTTGATCCATGCCTCATCGGCATGCCGTTCCCACGCTTTTTTCATCGAATCGATTCTGGCAGCACCTTCGCCCGAAAGCTGGGGATATTGCGCCATTGCCGCACCCGGAGTCAGCAGCAACGCGCAAACTGCTATCATTATTTTTTGCTTCATATTACCGTTAATGTGTTTTGTTTTCACCTTATAATAAACGCCCTTGTCTGCCCATCAGTTGAAGACGAACACATAAAAGACGGAGAGAAAGCTTTTTTGTACTCAAAAGCAGCACAATATACCATCATAACAATAAAAATGTCGCAAGCCACAGTCTATGAAACCGCAAAAAATCAGCTCTGTCACTTACAACATCATCATTCCATCATACATAAAAGCCGAATGACCGAATATATATCACGAAGTATTAAAGAATTTGAAAATAGCGGACACAGAGAGGAACGGCTGACAGGATGAATCTCCAACCAAACGGCTTTCCATGTCTGGAAAAATGACTTTCGAACCCCATCAAGGCCGAACGACAAAGCGAAAGAGCCACACTTAGGAAGTCATCCGGGCCGAATGACAAGCTCGCGGAGGCCGTTTTGCAACACAATTTGACCATGACGAGAGGCTTTTTCAAAGGAAAATTAAAAAAGAGGAACACCGGTGTGCTCCTCTTGCTGGTGCAAAGATACAAAAAGAATGGGCCTTTTGCAAATGCGGGGTAATCATTATTGACAACCTTCAAGGTTGCCGACTGCACGGCTAAAGCAGTGCGGGCACGGCATATTTGGCCAAGGCATAACCGCCGGCCGTCAGCCAGACATAAAGAATGGCGGCAAGCAGAAAAGGCTTGAAGCCGGCTTTCTTGAACTTGTCGATGCTGGTTTCGGCTCCGAGTGCCGTCATGGCCATGGTGAGCAAGAAGGTGTCGAGCGTGTTGATGCCTTCAACAACGGATGTGGGCAACAGGTTGAGGGAATTGAAGCCGATGACTACAAGAAACAAAACGGCAAACCAAGGGATAGTGATGCTGCGCCGGCGGTCGGCCGATGCCTCCTCATCACCCTCGCTGCCGAAGCCTCTGGCCACACAATAGGCTATGACGAGCAGCACGGGCACGAGCATCATCACACGTATCATCTTCACGATGATGGCCACATTGCTCACCGCAGGCCCCATGGCATTGCCGGCCCCCACTACATGAGCCACCTCGTGGATGGTGGAACCGGCAAAAATGCCCATCAACTCAGGTGGCAGACTGAACACGCCACTGCGGTAGAGGATGGGATAGAGAAACATGGAGAGTGTGCCGAAGATGACTACCGTGGCCACGGCTACGGCTGTCTTGTAGGGTTTGGGGCGAATGGCACCATCGACACCAAGCACGGCCGCAGCCCCGCAGATGGCACTGCCGCAAGCTGTGAGCAGGGCGATGCTGCGGTCTATCTTGAGCAAGCGCCCCATCCCGATGCCCAGCAAAATGGTGCCCACGACAATGAGGGCATCCATGCAGATGGCGGGCAAGCCCACGAGGGTGACATCCTGAAAGGTGAGTTTGAATCCATAGAGGATGATACCGAAGCGCAACACGCGTTTCGCACAGAAGGCGATGCCGGGCACCCAGGTCTCGGGCAGGTTGTTGCGCAGGCTGTTGGCATACAGCATGCCCAGCACAATGCCCACCACCATAGGACTGAGCGAGAGGGCCTTCACCCAATTCATGCCGCCGATGTAGAAGGCCGCACACGAAAAAAGAACAATGAGCAGCACTCCGTGGAGCATACTGCTGCGCTGTGAAGAGAGTTTCATATTTTCTTATTTTTATAAAGTCAGATGACGCAATGCGTAAAAATGATGATGCAAAGGTATAGAAAACAGACGAAACAGAGGAGGGTTGGTCTGTTTTTCTTGTACAAACGGGAGAAGAAACCGATGAGCAAACATTCAAAAAAATGCCTCCGACAGTTCAAAGACTGCCGGAGGCATGGTATTAACAGATATGAAAAACGATTTTCGGAAGCCTTATTCGCTCAGCGGGTCGAACGTGCCGGCTGCACCGCCGTTGTTGTAGTCGGCCCAGCCGATGGTTTGGCGGAGGCCCTTGTTGGCCGAAGAGGCACCGGAGTTGAGACCGAGGAAATAATAGTTGGGACGGAAGTTGACATAGAGCAGATTGTGCTGCGAGTCGTATCCGTCGCCGCGTTTCTCCTTGCGCACGAGGTTGTCGCCATACCACGAAGCCAGCGAAGCAGTCTGCTCGGAAAGACTCCGGCGCAGGTCCACGCCCGCGGGACGAACGGTTCCGGCCTTCAGCAACGGATCTGAGTCATAGGTGGTGCCGCCGATGCCATACTTGTTGGCCACGCGGAACTCCATATTCTCGCGGCGCTGCCCGTTGAAAGGCTTGAAGCCGAGCCATGTGCAGGTGTTTCCTCCCCACCCCGTGAGTGTCCATGTGGACGGAGCACCGCTCACTTTGGCAGCCCCACCATCGAAGAGCATCCACCGACGCATGTCATCGAAGCGCTTGCCCTCGTAGGCAAATTCTATCTGCCGCTCGTAGAGAATGGCGCTCATGCAAGCTGCTTGGTCGGAGGCGAGATTGCTCTGGAGCCCACAGTCGCCGGTGTAGCCCACCCGCCGGCGGATTTGCTTAAGCAGGGCCACAGCCTCATCGGCATGGCCTGCACCGCAGGCGGCTTCAGCCAAATTGAGCAACACCTCGGCATAGCGTATTTCAATCAGCGGAGCGGCCGAATAGAAGGGGGCGGCCCCCTTGTTGTCGGTGGCTACATAGGTGTAGAGCGGACTGCCGTTGGCGTCGAGGTCGTCGCTCTTCTTGCGCACATACACGCCACTCTTGCTCGTCAAGAGGTTGTCGGCGGCATAGGAGTTGCCGCTCTCGGGGTTGCCCTGATCATTGAGGTCGGTGTACCACACGTAGTTCCAGAGCACATAGTTCTTGCCGTTGGAGGGATTGTTGGCGTTGATCTTGCTCGCGTCTCCACTGTAGGCCCAACGGAAGCCGGGGAAAGCAAATGTGCGGTAGAAACGCGGATCACGACCCACGAAGGGAGCATCGGGATTGTAAACGGAGTCGGAAACCTCCAGTTTGGTGTAGGTATCACTTACCGTCGCAGGCTTCTTGCCGTCGGCCATGGGGAACATGTCGATGAGCATGGCCGAAGCATTCTTGCCTCCGCCGCCCGTGTTGGAGGGGCGTATGTCGCGCTCCCAGCGGTTGTTCTTCTGGTTGTCGAGTCCGGCTCCGGTGATATTGTTATACAATGTGGCAAACACGGCCTCGGGATTTCTGCCCGACTGGCAGAACATGGTGGCGAAGCCGGCGGCATTGTCGCCCGAAGCCTGATAGAGACCGTAGCCGCAGGCGTTGATGCTGTCGAGCTCTTGCTTCATCTGGGTGTAGGCATTGGCCCAACGGGTGGGGTCGTTGGAACGGTTGAACAGCGGACTGGCCCAAAGCAGCAGCACCCGCCCTTTCAGGGCCAAAGCCGTACCGGTGGTCACGCGTCCGTAGTCATCGCCCGTCCATCCGCCGTTCATGGTCTTGCCGGCCAACAGCTTGGCCGATCGGTCGAGGTCGCTCAAGATGAAACGAATGCACTCTTTGGCACTCGAACGGGGAGTGAACGACCCCTCCACAGGGTCGAGGACAGCCGTCACGAGGGGCACACCGCCATACCATTTTACAAGGTTGTAGTAGCACCACGCACGAAAAAAGTAGACCTGCCCGAGCAGGACATTCTTCTCCTCCTGCGACAGTGTGCTGTTGGTGATGCCGTTGAGCACGTCGTTGATGTTGCGGATGCGCCCATAGACAGCCTCCTGTATGTTGGACTGCGTGGCCATGAAGAAGTCGGGCACGGCATTGGTGGCACTCGTCGACGACAGTTCTATCTGCGGATTCACGAAGTCGCTGAAGCCGCTGTACTCCTCGGTCGACCGGCCGGCAAGGTCGGCATTGCCCATGGAGGGCGACCGCCACGACATGTCGCCGGCTGCGGGCAGGCACCAACTGTAGATATCGTTCAACCGACCGTTGGCTCCACTATAATAGTTGTAGACTTCCTTGTTGACGTTATCGTAGTTTTTCTTGTCTTCAAGGAATGTGTCGCTGCACGATGAGAAAGCCAGCACGCCTACAAGACCAAGACTCAAATATTTGATTTTAGCGTTCATTTTGTTATCTGTTTAGCGTTAAACGTTCCGTTTGTCAGAAGGTGAGATTCACGCCCACCGTCCACTTTCTCAGGTTGGGATAGCTGCCGTATGAGCCTGCCATCGGGTTCATGAACTTGTCGGGATAGGGGTTGTAAAAGTTGATGAGGTTCTGTCCGGTCACATTGATGCGCACGCCCTGCACGCCAACTCTCTTCACCCACCGCGAGGGAAGGCTGTAGGCCAGCGTCAGACGGTTCAAGGCCACGCGGGCGGCACTCACCCTCCAGAAGCTCGAAGCCACGGCATTCACCGATGTGTAGGCCAGATTGGGATAGTAGGCTTCGCGATTTTGGGCCACAACCAGTTTGCCCTGCCCGTCGTAGACATCCTGATAAGCATACATGTTGTCGGGGTTCCAGAACGAGGGCATGTTGCAATATTCCAGATTGCCGGTGGGTTTAAGGGCTGCACCGGGCAGCAGGGTGTAACCACCCCAACTTGCCCCGAGCTGTGCGGTGAGCGAGAAACCCTTGTAGTCGGCCCCGAGATTCACCGTGAAGCCATAGATGTTGTCGCGGTTGGAGAGCTTCACCTGATCGTTCTCCTCATCCACGATGCCGTCGGGTCCGTCATAGCTCACGTTGCCGTTGTCGTCTACATGCTGCGCACCGCGTATATCCTTGTAGATGAGCATACCCGGACGCACCTTGTCTTTGGTGAGTCCCATGTAGGAAGTGATGCCGTATTTGTCGAAATATTCCTCAATGTCTTGGAACGAACGGAACATCCCGATGCACTGCATACCCCACGTGCCGATGTCGGTGCGGTGACCACGGGTGATCTGACGGTAGATATACTCGTCTTCCCAGTCCATATTGAGCACCTTGTTGTCGGAGTAGCCCGTGTTCAGCCCCACCTTATACTTGAAGTCCTTGCCTATCTTGTCGCGCCAAGTGAGCGAGAGTTCCCATCCCCACGAATCCATCTCGCCGAGGTTGACAGCCGCACTCTGCGTACCGACGGTTGACGGCACGGTCTGTTTGATGTTCATCAGCATCTCGCGGTTCCACTCACGGTAGGCCTCCAACGTCACTCCCAAACGCTGATTGAGGAAGTTGGCATCTACACCGAAGTTGAACTTGTAGTCCTTGTCCCAATGCACATCGCGGTTGACGGCCGAGTTGTTCTTGTTGATGGTGATGCGGTTGGAAGAATTATTGCCCGTTCCTTCCCCGAACACCACGCCCTTGTTGGCATCCTGCGCATACACTTGCATCCATTGCCAAGGTGCTGTGTTGTCGCGGCCGGTCAGTCCGAACGACGAGCGGAGCTTCAAGAAGTCCACCCACTTCACGTTGTTCTTGAACCAAGGTTCTTCCGACACCACCCAACCGAGGCTCACGGCGGGGAAGGTTCCCCAATAGTTCTCGGGTGCAAACTTCGTGGAAGCGTCCGAACGGAGCAGGAACTCGAAAAGATATTTGCTGGCGTAGGCATAGTTGATGCGCCCGATGTAAGACAGTGTTCCGCTCTCGCTGCGCGTGAAAGTGGTCGTCATCTCACCCGTGGCGGAGTTGTACTGCCCGGTGGTAAACTCGTATGGATTCTCGCGTTGGCCCGTGAGATATTCGCTCTCGGCTTCCGACTTCTCGATGGAGAAGAGTGCCTGCACATGGTGCAGACCGAAGTCGCGGGCATATTGGGCCGTGAAATTGATCTGGTAGTTGTCCGTGCGGGTCATTGAGCGGCCAAGGAAGTTACCGTTGGCAGTGGTCATGGGCACGAAGTTGCTCCGGTCGAGCAGGTCGGTCCCTTCTTCTCCCGTCACGGGCGTGTAGAGGTGGTTGCCGCTGCCGTAGCGCCTGACCATCTGATAGAGCGTGTAGCGGGAACCGTACTCGTTGCCTTTGTCAGTGTTGATGCTCTTGCTGTAGGAGAAACTCAGCTTCAGGCCTTTCAGCACCTTGCTCCAACCGAAGTCGTAATTCACACTTCCCATGATGTTCATGTTGGAATTCATGTTACGCTTGTAGTCGCCGTTGTTCTGCAAAACGTCGAAATTATACCCCTGATTCTGATTCTTCGACTGGTTGCTCACGCCATAGGCAGGTATCGCGTAGTCGCCCACATACTCAGGGATGTAGCCCGGACGGGTGAGCAAGAGGTTGTAGTCCTTTTCCGCATTGGTGCCCCCCACCTTCAAGAGCGGCGTGTTCTTCTTGGCATAATCACCCGAGACGGTGAGGTTTGCACCCAACCACTTGCTTATCTTCACGTCGATGCCGGCCCGATAGTTCCATCGGTCGTAGTCGAGTTTGCCAAGATTACCGTCTTGATTGAAGTAGGTAATACCGCCGAAATAGTTCACATTGTTGGTTGCCCCGCTCACATTGACGCTGTGCTTCATGGTCGTACCGGTCTCCCAGTATTTGTCGAGCAGATCATAGTTAAGACTTTTCATGGCCTCCAGTTCGTCAGACTGGAACAAGGCGGTTGTCTTGTTGAGCGAAGTGTTGGTCGGATCGGCTGTCGTCACGGCATTGTAGAGCCGTCCGTAGTCGTAGGCACTCAACATCTTCGGGCGCGCCACCTCATCGTTGAAGCCAAACGTCCCGCTGTAGCTGATACGCGGAGCTCCCATCTTGCCTTTTTTGGTGGTCACGAGAATCACGCCATTAGCTGCACGCGCACCATAAACGGCAGCCGAAGCATCTTTCAACACCGAGATGCTCTCCACCTCCGACGGGTCGAGATTGTTGAAAGCTTCTGCCCCAAGGTTCTGTCTTGTGTTGCCCACTTTCACGTCGTTGGGGTAGATGTAGCCGTCGATGACAAACAGCGGTTCTTGTGCTGTCGAACCGATTTCACCCAACGAGTTGGTGTCGCGAATGTGCAGTCTGGCATTTTCGCCCGGCCGCGCATCGCCTCCACTCACACTCAGGCCGTTCACCAGTCCGCTCAGGCTGCTTCCCAGTCCGCCATTGGCGAGGTCTTGCAGGTCTTCCACGGGTACCGTGACCACCGAACCGGTGAGATGGGCCTTCTTCTGCGTGCCGTAACCCACGACAACCACCTCATCGAGATCGGTGTTGACGGCCGACAGCTGAAGCCGCCCACCCGTGGTGGAGACATCCTTATAGCCTATGTAAGAGACGGTGAGCTTGCCACCGTTCGGCACATTCAACTTGTAGTTACCGTCCAAATCGGTAACGGTGGCCGTCTTCGTTCCCGCCACGCGCACCGTAGCCCCGATGATAGGGTCACCATGTTCGTCGACCACCGTGCCCTGCACCGCTTTATTCTGTGCTGCAACGGGGAGCGCACAAGCAAGTGCCAACCCGAAGGTCAGCGTCTTGAAATATCTTCTTTTCATTGCGTATTCCATTTTAGATTAAGTTATTATTCGGCTGCCGGCAACCAACGCGGGTCACCCGTCCTGTTGGCCAACTGTTCGGCTCCCGACACCGTGAAGTTGCCGCCGGCTGCATCCTTGAAGCCGGGATCGGTGGTCAGCACATCGGTGTCATACTTCTCGTTGGCCTTTGCGCCATTATACCAGTAGGTGTTTTGCAGGGCCGTGAGGTTGTGTGTGCCGTTGGTGAGCCGGTTCATGATTTCTCCCTTTCCACAATCCACGAAGATGCTTTTCGTGAAATAGAGTTTCAGACTGGCCCGGCCTTTCAGCGTGTTGGTGTTGATGAATTGCTTGGAGTAGGCCAGATTGCAGAAAGTGCTGTTCAGGAAGTTGAAACTGCCGCCCGCATATCCCGTCACCTTGCCCGGCTCCGTACCGTGAATTTGGGCAAAGAACTTACCCGTCTTGCTCGTGCTGTACACCGTCGAGTTTTGGAATGTCATGTTAATGGGTATCGTCTTTTTGAAAGAGAGCACCACGTCTTGATGGTCTATTTGTATGACACTGTTGATAATTTGGAACTGCTCAAGCGCATACTTGGTGTCGGAGTCGTAGACCAGCCTGTGCGTGACATTGACAATGCGGCACGAAGTGATGGCAATGGGAGCCTTGATGACGTAATCGCCCGACTTCACTTGCAGCGAAGCATCGGGTGTCTTGCTCAGCACGATGAGGTCTTTAGCCGCCGCACAGTCTATATTCAGACTCTTGAGCGTGAGTCCGGCATAGGTCTTGAAATTGGCATCGGCGGCAAGCACGACATTGGCTGGCTTGGCCTTATCGATGCTGCGCAGCTGTACGGTATTGGCTCCGAAATCGAGTACACCCGAAAGCGTGTAGTTGCCACCGGGCACGAGGTCGTAGACCAGCGCCTTGCCCACCGAGTCGGTGGGGCAAGGATGCGCCTCAAACCACTCTTTCAGATCGCCTTCGGGAACCGACATATAGGCCGGTGTGAAGGTATTGAAAGCCTTCTCGGTGACAGTCGACTCGCTGTTGCCGGCCTTCTCGTTGCCCATCGCCCGGATGGCGAATATGTAATTGGTGTCTTCCTTACGGTCGAGCGTGACGGTGCAGCCGTCTATCACACTGTCGGTCACGATAGGTTTCTCACGCTTGGCAGCGTCGTAGAGCGACACTTTATAGCCGCCGGCCCCATAAACCACTTTCCATGTGACGGTCTGCGACTTGCCGTCGGCACTCGGAGTGACCGTGATGCCGTCGACCTTAGGAGCTTCCAGCGTGACGCCCGTGACTCCGCTTGAGAATGTTTCGTCGTCGAAGCCATCTCTGGCACACGATGCCAGTGTCAAGGCAGCAAGCCCAAGAAGCAGGCAACCGCCCAACTTCCCTCGTGCCATAAAACGATTTCTTTTCATAATTGAACGTTTAAGTTTTTATTTGTATTTTAGATTTGTTTCTCTCCCTGATTACGGCAGTTTCTCTTTTTGTGTCCACTTGCAGTCACCCGCCAGTCGACCGTCATGCACGTTTGCCAACGGCACGCTCATCTGAACACCTCTTTTATATAAGCCACATTGCGGCTGAAGTTGTATTTCACATCACGCACACGCCTCACATCCCGGCTCCGCTCCACCACGAGCCAGCCGCCCCACCCCATGCGGTCGAGCACCTTGCGTATGTGGGGCAAGTCTATCTCGGGGTCTTCCCGCAGATTCACGCTGTCGGTGTTGGAAGCATGAATCTGCGCGACGCGCGCCCGACCAAGCCTTTTCAGCTCTCGAGCGATGTCGCGTCCGTGGTCAGCCGCATCTTGGAGGTTATAGTATATCTTGATGCCGTCGCTCCCCACTTTCTTCAGCAGCCGAATGTCGGCGCGGGCATCCTGCCCCGTGCGTATGCCGATGGTCACTCCTTCCCGCACAGCCATTTCGCCTACCACGCGCAACCGGGTCACCAGCGTGTCGCGCATGGCTCCCGGCCGTTGCCATTCGCCACTACTACCACCCAACGGCAGAAAAGCCACCTTGCAACCGAAGACTTTCATGGTGCGGAAACAGTCCTGAATGAGCTCCCGATAGTTGTCCCGGGTGATGAAACTCTGAGCAAAGAAACCACTCATGGCCACCGAAGCGACGGCCACACCCAGACTGTCGGCCGTGCGGCGAAACACTTCCGCCTCACGCCTGTCACGCAACTTATTGTCGAAGAGCCTGCGCTTGCCGAGCGGTCCCATGTCGAGTTCCACCCCATCGGCTCCTATCTGCCGGGCAAGGGCAAACTCGCCGAGCTTCTGACGCTTGAGCATCATCCAGTCGCAGGCGGCCACGCGATAGCGGGGTACAGCCTTCTGTGCGCAGACGGAGTGTGCCGGCAAAAGTAGCAACAGCCACACCAACAGCCATTTAAAAGACTTGACAATCATCAATTTAGGTTTATTCCAATAGGTAAACGAGACTTGCTTTCCCCATAAAGACGATTGTCTGCCGGTTTTGTAACGGCAAATCGAAAAAATATTTGCGTATCTTAAAAAACGTAATGTGTTCTTCCTCTCCGCCCTATGTTGCGACCCTGCTCTTGACAGCAAAGGCCCGCGGACTCATGCCATATTTCTTGCGGAAACACTTTCCGAAATAGCCCACGTCGCTGAATCCACAACAGTATGCCACATCGGTGATACTCCGGTCTGAACTCTTGAGCAGTTCCACAGCATGGGTGAGCTTGTAGTCGCGCACGAAGTCGAGCGGAGACATGCCCGTAGCGGCCTTCACGCGCTTGAAGAAAGCACTGCGGCTCATGCCCAACTCCTTGGCTATGGCCGCTATGTCGAAGTCGGGATTGTCCAGATTGCCCCCAACAATGGTCTTCACCTGTTCCACAAATCGCGCATCTTGCTGCTCAAGATAGAACTTGCGCTTGAACTCAGAGAGTTTCGACTGCACATAAACGTCGTTGCGAAGCCTGATTTGATAGCGGGCGTAGCGCACGGCCAACCAGAGCAACACGCCGCCCAAGAGGGCGTAAAGGGTGTAGGCCCACCACGTGGCCCACCACGGCGGTCTGATCACAATGCGCAGCGAACGACCGGAAGTGTGGCCGCCACGCGCGGCATCCACCACCTCCACCACAAAACGGTAGTCGCCCGGAGGCACATTGGTGTAGGAAGCTATGCGGTTGCGGCCGCTGTAGTGCCATGCCTTGTCGAAGCCTTCGAGCCGGTAGCGGTAGTTAAGATGCTCCTGACTCTTGTAGTTGAGGGCGGCAAACTCAAGGGTGAACATGTTTTGGTTGTGGCGCAACTCCAGCTCGGAGACATAGGGCAGGGCCCCCACTGCCCCTCCCCTGCCGGGCAGGGCGTGCAGTTCCATGTTGTTCACCTCGCACCCCACGATGTAGACAGGGCAGCGGCCTTCATCGCTCTTGAGGCTCTCGGGACGGAAAGCCAATATGCCCTCCTTACAGCCCATCCACACCTCGCCCGTGCGGTTCAGCAGCGAGGCCGTCTCTTCCATCTCCACCCGGGGGAATCCGTCGGTGCGGTCGAAGTTGCGGATGCGCCCCGCCTGCCGGTCGAAGCACGAAAGTCCGTCGGTGCTGCCCAGCCACAGCCGGCCTTTGCGGTCTTCCACGATAGACACGATGACATCGTTTTGCAGGCCCTCGCGCCGCCCAACGGTCCGGAAGAGAGGCAGACGGTTGACCGGGTCGTAACCGCTGATGCGGCTCAGTCCGCCACCAAAGGTACACACCCATATCTGCTGCCTGCTGTCTTTGTAGAGGGCGTAGATGTCACTGTTGGCCAATGTGTTAAGCTCAGTGCGCCGATAGGTGTCAAACCGGATGTCGGCTGCACGCCTGAAACGCGTGTCGAGCGACATCAATCCGTCTATCGTACCTATCCACAAACGCCCGTTGCGGTCTTCCGTCATGTTGCGCACCTCCATGTAGAGTCCGTAGCCGGGATAGCCTGCCATGCCGTTGTACTTGTTCAGAAACTCCACCCGACCTGCACGTTTGCTGATAAGATTGAGTCCACCATCGAGCGTGCCCACCCAGATGTGGCCGAGCCTGTCTTTATAAGTAATGTACACGTTGTCGCCGCTGATGCTTGCCGGGTTGGCAGGGTCGTGGCGATAGTGTACGAAACGGTAGCCCGATGGCTGCCCCGCATCGGGCACAGCCTCCACCAGTCCGTCGCCTTTGGTCGAGAGCCACAAGCGTCCGTGGTCGTCGGGCATGATGTAGTATACGCTGCCTATGCCGTAGACCGCATAAGAGAGGTTTGCCTTCACGCGCCCTGCGGCATCGAGCACATAGAGATTTTTGCCACGCGTGCCCACCCACACATCTCCCGAAGGCAGTTGCCGGAGCGAGCGCACCCCATCGTTGGCACTCATGGGCAGAGGGATGAGTCTGAACTGGCGGGGAGGAAAGATGAAGCGGAACACGCCATTGTTGGTCGTCGTGAGCCAAAGCACCCCGTCGCGGTCGAGTTCCATGTCAAAATAGCGGCTGTCGGCCCGGTTGTCGGCCACCTCCTTCATTGTCGAGATTCTCTCCGCCTCCATCGTCCGGGCATCGATGTGCAAGGCCTCTCCCGCTGCCGTGAGATAGAACACACCGTGCTCGCCGGCATCGCAGAAGCGCGGTTGGGTGATGTCGCCCAAGAGGGTGAAGGCATAACGGCGCGAAAAACCCGTGGAGACATTGCTCACGGTGAGTGAGCGACCGGTGTCATCAAGCCGCCATGTGTTGCCCCGCCGGTCGCGATAGGTGTCGGCAGCGGCAGCCTTACGGGCAAAACAAGTGCGCCAATGGTCGCGGTTGTAGCTTTCGGGACGGTAATGTTTAGGCAGCGGTTCGGCAAATATCTTGTAGTCGGTGCCCACCCAAGCGGCATAGCCGCCTCGGATGTCCACCACGGGGGCTTTCAGCCGGAAGTCGGATGGGTTGAGGAGTCCCTTTGACGAGGCCACCAACCTTACGAGGATGCGCCCGTCACGGGTAGTCGTGGCGAGAAGCAGATTCTTGTCTTTGGTGAGCAGCAACACCCCTCCCCGCCCGTCGCCCTGCATCTTGATGACTTGCAGATTGCGGGTGTAGGGCTTCAACTCGTCATGCACCATCTCGAAACGCTCCGTGCGCTTGAAGAGCACCGACACCTTCCAGTCGGTTGTCTTGATCCACAGATTGCCCTGCCCGTCTTCCACCAGCCGTTCCACCTTGCGCGGGGGCTGGTCGGAACCTTCGGCAAATGCCGTGGAATAGTTCTGGAAGCGCCGCCCGTCGAAGCGTGAAAGGCCATACCAAGTGCCAAACCACACAAACCCGTCGTGTGACTTCAGCGCGCAGTGCACGCCGTTGTTGGCCAGCCCGTCGTGTTCGGTGTAGTGGGTCACAAGCATGTCGGCACGCGCCTCCGACTGCGCACAGAGCCATCCGCAGCAACACAAACACAACAAAGTGACCATCCATCGTCTCATGATATTGAGCCAAATAATGTGAGTATGATGCAAAGGTAGTGGAATTTGCGGGAAAAACAAAATTCCCCCTCCACATATTACCACCGCTATCCGAGCCAAGCTATATGTCAAGACTATTCGCATCGCATTTGCTTTCGCCCCGATTGTTTTGTATCTTTGCACCGGCAAGAGGAGCACACCGGTGTTCCTCTTTTTTTATTTTCCATCCACCAAGAGCTCCCCAACCCCCTAAAGGGGGCTTTTCCATCCTAAAATGGGCTTGCAAAAGGGCCACTTTCGCATCCTCATTCGGCCTCTTTCAGCTTCTGACTACAGCCTTTTCACAAAGTCGTTTGGGCTTAGTGAAAAATTGGATAGGCCAAATGGGGAGAATAAGGCGAATGGAATCGGGCGGGCAGATGAACTTGGGGAAAATCCGTGTAATGCTTTTTCTAAAAGTTTAATAGTTCGTGCTATAGAGAGGCCTCTCCCGCCTCTCAAGAGACGGGGAGTGCCTCGCGGGACATAGGTCGCGGAGTATACAACGGCGCACATTTTATTTCGTGATGCCGAAGTCGGCCTGTTGCTGCTCCACTTCCCGCAAGAGGCGGGATTTCTCATCGTCGGTGAGAGATTGCTGAGGGCCGGTGGTATCCGCGGAATGAGCCGGACGTATCACGGCGGAAGTCTGCGGAATGAAGCAGAAGCGGCCTGTGTAGGGCACAGACTCTATTTCCAAATCGGCCGGTGCAGGGGCATGCGTACCGGGAAATTGCACCTCGGCATGTATCTTGATCTTGCCGGCCTTGCGTGTGGAGCGCACAAGGATGGGGGCAGAGCCCCACTCCACCACACGGGGATTAGCATTGATAGAGGCATCGCCGATGATAGTTCCTTCACCCGACACGGTGAACACAATGTTTTCTTTGGCCAACCGGCGCACATTGCCGCTGTCATCGGTCACTTCGGCCACGACAACGATGAAATCGCTTCCGTCGGCCACCAACCGTTTGCCCATCTCGTCGGCATACAGGCGCAACTTCGTGCTTCGACGGGAAGGCATACGACGGTCGGTACACACCACCTTTCCGCCGATGATTCCCTCGGCCACCATATTCACCTTTTGCCAGTTCTTCTGCACATAACTGTGCTTGCGGGCTTCCCAGAAATCCCATACGCCCTTGAATATGACGGGGGCATTGAAACCATCGTGGTGTCTCACGGGCAGCGTGAGACTCCGCTCGCCGTCGTAGACGCTCAACCGCACGGAGTCGCAGTTGGAGAACACCACGACATCACTGTCTGAGAACTGCGTCATTTCATGGGCGATGAAGACCCTCCCCTCACCATCGGCAGGGAGGGAAGATGCCGGAACTGCTTTCCCATCCGCCAACCTGTCACCGGATTTCACCGGACACTGGGCGGCAAACAGGTGGTAGGCGTATTTCGGCTGGCGGAAAGCGTCGAAGTCGCCACCCCAATAGGGGTCGGGATGGTAGCCACGCTGATGGTCGAACGGATGCCATTGTGCTCCACCGATAAACTGTCCGGTGGTGCGATACATCTCCTCGGTGGTTTTTGCCAGCGAGAGGGCCTGTACCAACTGCGGACGCTCGCCCCAGCTGCGGCTGGCTCTGTTGAGATTGTTGTGGGCATACCAGTCGTCCACATATTCGCCAAACTCGCGGGTGAAGATGCACTGGCGGGGCCTGTCGGCTTTCTCGTCGTCACCCGGCCACCCGTAGACCACATCGTAGTTGTCGCGCACACCGGCCGAGTGCAGGTCGGCAGCGGCAGCCGGACGGTGGGGATAGGGATATTCTTCCTTGGTAATCTGCAACGATTTCAGCGAAAAATCGAGCGGGAAACGGGTTTCGTTGAGAATCGGCTCCCACATCAGCACCGAGGGATGATTGCGGTCGCGGCGAATAATCTCACGCGTGTTTTGCAACACACGCGCTTCAAACCCACTGTCGGTTTTGTTCCAAAACTGCCAACCGGGCGTGGCCACAATGACGAAAAGACCCAGTTCGTCGCAAGCATCCATAAACGACGGATCCTGAGGATAGTGGGCCGTGCGGATGATGTTGAAGCCGCAACGCTTCAGCCTGAGCACATCGCGCCACTGCTGACTGTTGGGTACGGCATTGCCCACGTAGGCAAAGTCTTGGTGGCGGTTGGCCCCGATCAGCTGCCGGTAGCGTTTGCCATTGAGCCAAAAGCCTTCGCGGCCTCTAAACTCAATCGACCGGATGCCGATGCGGGTAGTGCCGCCGTCGAGTGTGAGCCGCCCCTCTTTCACGCTCGTCACCACCTTGTACAAATAAGGCGTCTCGGGCGACCACAGACGGGGTCGTTTTACCACCATCCGTTGCGACACACTCTGCGTTCCCGGCGACAAGATCAACGCTTGGGAAGCACGGCCTACGGTTTTCCCGGCAGCATCTACGAGTGCATTCTCCACCATGAGACGGCGCGGACGGGCCGAACCGTTGCGCACATTCACTTCTACAAACACCTCGGCACGCTGCTCCGAAATCTCGCCATAGTGTACGAAGATGCCCGCATCGCGCCGGTTTTCCACCGACGGGTCGGTGATGAACACGTCGTTTTTGGCTATCAGCCACACATCGCGGTAGATTCCACCATGATAACAGAAGTCGAGTGCATACTGCGGTTTGCCCGGCGGGTAGGTCTTGTCGTCGGAGTTGTCGGCCATCACGGCCACCACACACTCCTCGCCGTGCTTCACGCCCAGTTTTCCCAAGTCTACGACGATAGGCAGGTAGCCTCCGAAGTGTTCTCCGGCCAAACGACCGTTGACATAGACTTTCTGTTTGCCCATGACGGCCTCAAAGTAAAGTTCGCAACGGTCGGCCGGTGCCTTGAAGCGTTTACGATACCAGGCAATGCCCTGATAGTTGCGCCCGCCGCTGGCCTCGGCCGGTTCGAGCTTCACGCTGTGGGGAGTGCTCACCACCTCCCAGGCCGAATCGTCGAAACCGACGGCCTCAGCACCGGCCACATCGCCCAAATGGAACCGCCATCCGGGATTGAAATTCCACACCTGCCGGCCTTGATCAGGGGTGGGGAAAAAGCCGGCCACAGAAGTCTCGTCGGCAATGGCCGGCAATGACAAAAGTGAAAAAAGAAAGAGTATTAGCTTCTGTATCATGCTGTTATCGTTTACTTAGATTTCATCTGCTGTTTATTGTTCCTCCCAATCGTCGCTGCGGAAAGAACTCACGGGCAGTCCGTCGTGAAAGAGATCGCCCATCACCCAGTTTTTGAACGCATAACGCACAGCTATGGGACGCTGCACTTCCTTACTTCTGACATAGACACGGTTGCGCTCCGTCCATGCCTCAGCCTTGTGGAACACACGGTCTTCTCCGGCCACCTCAAAGTTGTCACTCCTCGGCCCGCCGTTGAAATACACCCATTCCTTGCTACGCTCGAAAGCCACCACAGCCGTGTCGCCCCTAAACTCCACACCGCTGTAGACGGCAAAGTCGGGCAATCCCTTCACACCGTATGTGTCGGCCAAGGCCAAAAGAGCCAACCGTTCGCCGGCTTCCCGTTTCTTTCGGGGATGAATGCCATATTCCAGTCCTGCGTCCAACAGCACGGCCATGCGGGCATTGGGGATAAGCCGCTCCGCCTTCTGCTGCTGTTCACGCAGCAAAGCACTGTTGTAGGGCCAGTTGATGAGGCTGTAGTCGTAGGGGGCTATCTGACAATAATAGAACGGGAAGGCTCCCTCCTGCCACTCGGTGCGCCACCCCTCCACCATCGCTTTCATCAAGTCGGCGTAGTTGGCTTGGCGGTTGACATTGTCTTCGCCCTGATACCAGAGGACGCCCCGCATGGTGTAACCCACAAGCGGACGGAGCATACCATTGTAAAGGGCCGTGGGACAACGTTGCTTGGTTTTGTCTACATCGCCTTGCGACTGCGGCAGCGTCACCGACGGAAAAGCTTTCAACTGCCCGGGGGCTATCCAAGCTTCGCAGGCGCTGCCACCCCAAGAGGTCACGATCAACCCTACGGGCACTTTGAAACTCCGGCGGAGTGCCTTACCAAAGTAATAGGCCGTTGCACTGAAATCTCTGATTGTCGCAGCATCGGCCGCCGCCCAACTGCCGTCCACGTCTTCTGCCGGCATCAAACGGGCTGCACGCTTCACCGTGAACAGCCGCAAGTCGGTGTCGCCACCGCTCATCAGTTCCTCCACAGCTCCGTCTACGGGCTGCGCCTTGAACCCTTTCATGGGCATTTCCATATTCGACTGTCCGCTGCAAATCCACACTTCGCCCATCAGGATGTTCTTCAACCGGGTCTCTTTCCCGTCGCTGAACACCATCTCGTAAGGCCCTCCGGCAGCCGGTGTCTTCACTTTCAGCCGCCAGTGGCCGTGAGTGTCGGCTTCCACCTTATATATATGTCCGTCCCACGAAGTACGCACCTTCACCAATTTTCCGGCATCGGCCGTGCCCCAGAGGTTGCAATCGGCTTGCTGTTGCAGCACCATGTTGTCACCAAACATCTTGGGCAGCTTCACTTCGGCACGCGCAACGGTTCCTGCAAAAGCCAGCAATATGACCGAAAAAAGTCTGTTTACGTTCATCATTTGTCTGTATTTAAAAGATTGTTACTCCTTTCTTGCCTATCAACATCTTGTCAGTATCTCAGTTCCACAGGCCCCATGAGTCCGGCAGGAAGCAGGCGGTCGCCTTTCATACGATACTTGGCATTCGTCCAAATGCCCTCAAATGGCGGTTTACCGCAGTCTGCCCCACGCAGTGCATTAGCCCATGTGTTTACCACTTCTATGCGCACGGTATTCTTGCCCCGCTTCAAAGCACGCGTGATGTCCACCTCGTAAGGAGCCGTCCAGGCGATTCCGCAATCCGTTCCGTTCACGTAGACACGGGCGATGTCCCGCACTTCACCCACGGAGAGCATCACCCGGCCTGCTGACTTGTTGGCCCAACGGAACGAGTTGGTGTAGAAAGCCCGCCCGCTGTAATACTTGACGGCATCGTCGCCATACTGCGTCCAGTCATCGGGGAGCTCCGTGCGTATCTTGGCCTCATTCTTTTCAAATTCCAGATTCCACATCCCGGCTATCGTCTTCACCCTTCCCGTGAGCGGAAGTGTGAGAGGCACGCCCCTTTCCGTGTCTCCCCGACTGAAGATGACAAACACGGAGCCTTGGGCCGGCAGGCTAACCTGCACTTCCGTGCGACCATCTTTTTCGACCAGACCGACCGGCGGGGAATAGCTGTCGGCCACTGCATCGTAGAGCACACAACCGGTGCTGCCGCTCACCCGCATACCGGCCGTGAACGACACAGGCTCTGCCCGCTGGTTGCTGAGGAAATAGATGTCTTCCTCTCCGGGCACCGAGCGATGGGCGTAGGCCACACCGACGGGCAATTCCACATCCCGCTCTATGCCTAAGGGGGCAAAGTCAGCCCCCTGCCAAGCCTCTTCGATGACCGCCACACCGGCCTTTCGCAACGCTTCGAGCTTGTTCCGCATCTCCGCTGACAATGTGTCGAGCGACGGATTCATCTTAGTCCGCCCCGGAACGACCAATGTCCGATAGCTGTTTCCGCCCGGCATGACGATGCGTCCGTTCTCAACGCGGGCCGAATGGAGCAACGCATCTTTGTTCATCGAGTCGTATTGATAACCGCGAAGGGGGTTGATCCAATCCTTCAAGTCCACGATGCCTGCGGAATGATGTACGCCCACGGGACTTTCCTCCATCGGTTGGCCCACATTGGCAAGCCGTCCGGCCTCAGACTCTACACGCTCCCGCCCGAACAGACCGGGCAAGACGGGCACCAAGCGGTCGGGGGTGAACGCCCGACTCGGCATTTCCTCGCCCGTGAACACAGCCACATCAACCACCGGCACACCCCTTTGCAGTTGCCGTTGGCAGCGGTTGGCATAGTCCACCAGTCCTTTAGCTTCCCGATACCATGTGTTGTCGCGCTGGAAAAAGAGTCCTATGCCGTCGAGCGTCATACCCGGCTGACGATTCATCCACGGGTTGTGGGCGTCGACATGGAAGAAGAGCCGATTCATGCCAAGGGCAAAGTGGCGGTCAAGCAACGGCTTGAGCAGTGCCGGTGTCTCATCCCACACGCCCCTGATTTCGGTAAATCCTTCGGCCTGCACGATGCGCTTGCCGTAGATATGCGCCCCACTGATGGCATCGAGCATATCATTGGGCTTGTCGTGGGTGGGCGAACGGAGCCAAAATTCCCCCATCGGGAGGTCGGAATTTTTGTAGTGTTCGAGTCCGTCGGCCACAAACGTAGGTGCTATACTCTCGTGGGAGACGAGCTTACCGTGTCTGTGGGCGAGCTGCTCAAGGGTCTTGAAAAACTTCTCGTTCACCAAGTCGTTGACCGTGAGGCGCACATCCAGCAGCACCAGCTCGCTCCTCTGAGCCGATGCGACGGGCATTCCCGTCATCACCGGGAGCCACGGTAAGAGGTCATATCCCCTGCGGACTTTGAACTCTTCGGCAAAATGTGCTCCCCAGTTTTGTGCCCCGCACTCCCAACTGTCTACATGGAGATACTTCACCACCGATGAGTGGGGACGAGCAAGGAACTTTCCATACCAGTTGTCAAAGAGCTTCTGCACAGCCGCTTGAGAAAATTTATCCACCTCCAAGCCCTTTCCATCACCTGCTGTTGCATTCATCTGCCCCGTGGAAGTGTGCCCGATGCGACGGATGAGGAGGGGGGTGTTAGGTGGTAGGTGATGGGTGGTAGGTGCTAATGGAGTGATTTTATTGCCATGTAACGAGACGTTATGGGAAATACGGGCTGCGATGTTGGGAATTAACGAAGTGACTTTGTCGCCATTCAAGATGATACGATAGATGTCTTCGGGTGCGACACAATCGGTTGGGGGCAATTCTTCGGCCGTGGTTTCGGGCCCCACAAGCCATGTAAAGCCGGCCTTGCCACGCCACTGACCAATTTTCGGAACCGCACCGAAGCGCACGCCTGCCATCTTCATCACGGGCCGCCACTTAGCTGCATCAAGGTCTTCCGCCCCGGGCTCGGTGCCCTCCGGTGTCCAGTCGAGACGGATGTAGCGCGCCAAAGTGGGCTTGACAGCCTCGGTGAAACTATAACCGACGGTCTGCCAACCTTGCCTGGCGGGCTGCAACTGCTTCACCAGATAGAAGTTCACCCCGTCGTTGGAGGCCATCACCTTCATGCGCTGGCACTGTATGTTGTTGCCCGAAGGGATGATTTCAAGGTTGCGGACAAGTTGCACGCGACCGAAATCAAAGAGAATAGAGCCGGGTTCTGTGGCCCGATAGGCACCTTTGTCGTCGCGCGTCATGCCTCCCGAGAGGGTCTCTTTGGCAATGGGAATAGCATCGGCAACTGCCCCGCTACCGTCTCTTTGCTTCTTCAAGGGGATGGCATAGCACGCAATGTCTTCATAATACCCCCGATAGGCTTCGGGACGGGCCAGCCGCAGACCTTTGAGGGCAGCCGCACTGACAACGGTATCGGTCCACACCACCTTTTGCATACTCTCCTCGGGCGTTATCCACGGGCCACCGGCAAGGGCAAAACCATCGCAAACGTGGATGCCCATGTCAAGCCCGAGGGAGTCGGCTTGTTGGAAGGCATAGTCTACCATGTCCCAGAAAGCAGGACTCAACTGATTGGCCGTGCCCCCATATTCCGGACGGTCGGAGGTTCCGCGAATGGGCATAAGGTAGCAACCGCCAAGGCCTATGTCTTTCATACCCTGCAAATCGGCCTTGATGCCGGCCTTCGAAACGGCACCATACATCCAGTACCAGAACGTAAAAGCCTCACCCCCGGCCCCTTTCCGAGGGGAGAGGGGAGTGATGTGTCCGAAAGACTGTGCGGCTAATGATGGGGGAAAAGCGAACAATGCCGCTAATATGATAAGGTGTAGACGCTTCATTCAAATCTTAGTTTGACGGTGATGGTTGCCGGAGCCACCGACCAATGGGGCTGGGCAGAGGGGCCGTTGAGGTCGGTGGCATTCACCTTATTGCGCACGGCGGGTATCACATCAAGCACGGAGAGCCCCGTCGCGGGGAGTTCGTAAAGCAGATGATCGCGGCCATCGCGCGGTTGGTAGACACCGATATATTGTCCCGCCTCCCCGTTTTGCAGGCCGATGCGCCCTTCGTCGGTCACCAGCTGCATCCAGTCGACATCGGCAAAGTAGCCTTTAAACTCGGGATAGTCCCACGACTCGCCGGGAATGGGGTCGTTGTACGCATTTTGCCAGAAACCGTATTGGGGGCCTTGGAGCCGGTTTTGCCACACTCTGTAAGGGCCGCGGCCCACCCACGACTTGCTCCTCACCTTGTCCTCGGGATAGTCGAAGGCGATGCCCATGAGGTCGACAACGCCCCCGAAGCGGTATTGCACCTGCATATCGACCATACCGTCGGGCAGAAACTCCCAGTTCACGGCCTGCATCGTGCCATGCGCATAACCTGCATGGAGCACCCTGCCGCCGCTGATGCCGTCGCGCCAGTCGAAGCCCGTAAAGACGCCTTGGTCGGCATAGAGGGTATATTGTGTCTTTTTTTTCTCAGCATCCTTGTCATCGTGGTTGTAGAACTGGTCGAAACTGCGGTCACTCCGGCGGGCAGCCACGAAGCGGGGGCCGTTGGAGAGGCTGATTGTCCGCCCGCCCACGGTCACGCATTTGAGCCGGCCGTCGGTCTTGGAGAAGGTGTAGACGCGCCCGGCAGCCTTCACAACAACCTCGTCGGCAGTCTCCGAGAAAGTGGCTGCAGGGGTTGGTGCAACGGCATTTTCGGTCGATGCACCCACGTATGGGAAACTCCATGTCATCACTTCATTGTCAAAGGGATCGACTGCTGTCAGCTCCACCGACGAGGTTGTGGTCGGAATGTCTTTCAAGGTGAGCAGGCCACCCTCTCCCGGTTCTACATCTACAGGCTTCAACGTGCCCTCTTTCAGCACCTTGACGGTATGATCCCCCAAGACCGGAAGGCGCAAGTAGCGATAGCTGAAACGACAGTCACGAAGATTGGTGAAGCCGTAACCGTTGCCCACAGCAAGCGTCATGGCATTGTCTTGCGGCTCAGGCACATCCGCGCTCCGCTCCACTTGGATGGGGCTCCACACCTCCTTGATGGTGTAATAGGAGCCTTCCTTCTCGAAATGCGGCCCCACGATGCCGTCGGCCCCGAAGTTGCCCATGCAGTCGATGATGTTATCCTTGTCCGTGCGCACCACTCCCTCATCGGCCAAATCCCAAAGGAAACCGCCGGCGCAGCGCGGGTTGGCCATCATCATGTCCCAGTAGTCCTTCAGCCCGGCCCCGTGGCCGCCGTCGTAAAGACCGTGCAGAAACTCGGTGGGCATGAAGATTTCCTTTTGCCGCATGTATTCCTGCGTCTCGCCCCACGAGCGGTAGTGCTTGGTCTCGAAGCCGTTGCGGTTGGCCCAAGGATAGAGCACCACCCGCCGTTGCGGATCCCAACGGGCAAACTCGGGTTCGAGTTCGTAGTTGAAGCCGCCCTCGTTGCCGTTGCTCCAGAAGACGACACTCGGATGGTTGACATCGCGCGTCACCATCTCCTTCACCAGTTGCCGGCCTACGATTGTCTCGTGGGCCCAGTGCCAACCGCTCAGTTCGTTCTCCACATAGAGTCCGAGCGAGTCGCAGGCCTCCAGAAACTCGGGGTCGGCGGGATAGTGCGACAGCCTCACGGCATTCATGTTCATGCTCTTGATGAGTTTCACGTCTTCGATGTTCTTCGCCTTGGAGAGCGTGCGTCCGCTTTCCGGTCGGAACGAATGACGGTTCACACCCTTGAAGATGACCTTCCGGCCGTTGATATACACGCCGTCGCCCGCCCGACAGTCGATGGTGCGGAAGCCGAACCTCTGCCGCTCGCGGTGCAACACCTTGCCATCGGCGCCCGTCAGCGTGAAAACAGCTGTGTAGAGGGAAGGGGTCTCGGCGGTCCACAGCCGGGGATGGCCTACACGGAAGTCCACCCGGGCCCGGTCGCTCGCCAACCGGTATTCCCCACTCTTGCCGACGGTCTTTCCGGAAGCGTCGACCACCGCCACTGTCAGCCTGCTGCCGGGTGCAGCCCGGTTCAGATAGCAGTCGGCCTGCAGCCGGCCATCCATGCCGGCATCAATGGCCACGCGCTCAATGTTGGTCACCGGCTTGGCCACCACAAACACCGGACGGATGATGCCCCCGAAATTCCAGTAGTCGGCGCGACGCTCGGCCATGTTCACCTGCGCATTGGCACTCTCCTTGCTCACCTCCACCTCCAACCGGTTTTTCTTTTTGCCGAAATACACACGGTCGCTCACATCGAACGCGAAGCGGTAGAAGCCCCCTTGATGCAGACCGTTGCCGGCCTTGCGTCCGTTGATGGTCACCCGGGCATCGGTCATGGCAGCTTCGAACACCAGTTCTATCTGCCGCCCCTCCCAAGCCTTGGGCAGGGAGAAGTCGTAGCGGTAGCGGCCCTGCTCGTCGGCGATGCCTTCGGGCGTTGGTTTGCCATAGAAGCGCATCCCATACTGATAGGTGCCGAAGCCTTGCAATTCCCAGCACGAGGGCACGCCTATCTTGGCCCATTTGCCGGAATTCCGGCCGCCCGTGCAGTAGAAGTCCCATTGCACCATATCGTCGCAACCGTGGCCGGAAAGATACTTCCGCTCGGTCTCCACGCCGCTCTGCGCCCGGGCCGAAACCACAGCAAGAGCCAGAAGAAGGGTAAGAATCGTTTTGCTCATATACAATAAGGACTGAAAAACGGGTAAAATGTCGTCAGAGAATCTGCAAAATGCACCATCCTCGTCCCTATTCGGCGGCACGGTTTTTCTCGGCGAATGGTGCGAATGACGCGAATTTATTCTCACTTGCCTGCCCACTTCCCTTTGACAGCAAGTGGGTGACGCATGAAAAAACAACACAAAAACACTTCATCTGAAAGTCTTCAAACAGATTGGAAAAGTGGCTTTGAAAGCCCCGAAAGCCGCCCCCGTTTTCCCGATTGGGCCGAATGGCGATGCAAAACGGGCCGAACGAGCATGTCAAATGGCCGTAGTGAGCGTGCCAAACAGCCCTTTCGGGCTCCTCACTACGGCCGTTTGGCGGCCTTTCTAGGGCATCAGAAAAGGTTAAGAATATTCAAACAGCTAACAGACAGCACTTTAACACCTGCTCTGAAATTCTCGTATTTTCGGCCAAGAATCTTCCCGGCGGAAATATCGCAAGCACAGCGTGCCTTTTCGGATAATATCTTTGACAAATCGAGAGAGCTATGGCAGACAGTCCCTTCAACGGCTCTCCGCCCCTCCCTCATTCGACCGATTCGCCCAATTCGCCGACCACACCCATATTCGACAGCCGCGAAATAATCATTTTTAGGTATTGTCAATAATGTTTAATTGCCCTATCTTTGTAGCCGTAAGTACCGATTTCGTCATGCGTATATCCTTTTCGATGGATTCAAAATATATTTTTATCGTGTTGTTCTGTTGGTTTTCGCTGCATTGTGCGGGCCAGAAATATGTCAATGTGAGCGGTGTCGTGGCCGATGCCGCAGACAAGAGCACGCTTGCCGCGGCCACCGTTTCGTTTCAAGGCAAGCATCCCAGAGCCACGCTGGCCAATGCCGACGGACGCTTCTCCATTGACGTGGTGGCCGGCGAGAGCTATGTGCTGAAAGTGAGCTATGTGGGCTATGAGCCTTACAGACGCTCGGTGACCTTTGCCAAGAACACGACCTTGAATGTGAATCTGAAGGCCAACCTCCGCCTCAGCGAAGTGACGGTCACGGCCAAGGAGGCGCAGGGACTCGTCACCAAGTCGGTCATCGGGCGCGACGCGATGAACCAACTGCAACCCAACAGCTTGGCCGACCTGATGGAGCTGCTGCCGGGCGGCTACTCCAAAGACCCGAACATGGGCGTAGCCAACACGATAAGCCTGCGCGAAACGGGAACCATGACTTCCGGTGGGGCCCTGTCGCACAACAACGCCTTTGCCATATCGTCGCTCGGCACACAGTTTATCGTGGACGGCACGCCCATCAACACCGATGCCAACCTGCAATTTTCCCCGCTTTCCGACACGCAACACGTCACCTCGGGAAGTGGGGCTGAAAACTATCGCAACATCACCAACAAGGGAGTGGACATGCGCACGATAGGCACCGACGACATCGAGCGCGTGGAGGTGATACGGGGAATACCGTCGGTGGAATACGGCAACCTGACCAGCGGCATCGTAGACATCAAGAAGATACGCCGCAAGATGCCGCTCTCTGCCCGTTTCAAGGCCGACGGCTACAGCAAACTGTTCTCTTTGGGGAAAGGCATCGCCCTCGGCAGTGGCGATGCACGGGTGCTCAATGTAGACCTCGGCTATCTGGACTCGAAGGTGGATCCTACCGACAATCTCGAAAACTACAAGCGGCTGAACGCCTCGCTGCGCTACACGCTCAGGAAGACGACGGTGGAAAAAGCGGAGTGGAAATGGGAGTCGGCGTTTGACTATTCCGGTTCCTTCGACAACAGCAAGGCCGACCCCGACCTCAACTACGGGCGCATCGACGAATACCGCTCCAACTACAATCGCATGGTCTTCACCAACAGTTGGTCGCTGAAGCGCAAGAAGGGGCTGTTACGCGAGGTGGAAGTCAACACCTCCGTGTCGCAGCAGCTGGATCGCCTGCATGAGAAACGGCTCGTGGCTCCTCAACGCTACGGCATCGTGCCCACGGGCTGGGAGGAGGGCGAACGCGAGGCTGCCGCCGTCTATGCCGAATACGTGGCCGACTATCTGTGCGACGGCAAGCCCTTCAACGCTTGGCTCAAGGCCAAGGGACTGTTACGACTGGATGTGGGAAAGCTGGAAAACCGCCTGAAAGTGGGCCTCAACTGGGATTTTTCCAAGAACTACGGCGACGGGCAGGTGTATGACATGAGTCATCCGCTCAGCGTGAATGGCTGGTCGGCCAGGCCACGACGCTATAAGGACATTCCCGGATTGCAGAACCTGTCGGCCTTTGGTGAAGAAAACTTCGTGGCGAAGATAGGGGGGAGTGTGCTGGAAGGCATGTTCGGGGTGCGGCTGAACACCATGCCGGGCCTCGACAAGCGATTTGAGATGAGTGGAAAGGTGTATGCCGACCCGCGTGTCAACCTCAACTGGCGGTTGCCCTACCTCACGGTGGGAGGCAGTCCGCTGCGCCTTGCAATCGCTTCGGGATGGGGGCTAACAACGAAAAATCCCACACTCAACTATCTCTATCCCGACAACTATTATAGCGACTTTGTGGAGCTGGCCTACTATGATACTAAAAATCCCGAACGAGACAGCCGCTTTGTAGTGATGAGCTACCGACAGGATCCCACCAACTATGCCATCAAGCCGGCCCGCAACCGGAAGTGGGAGGTGAGACTGGATGTCGACTGGAAGGAGAACTCGCTAAGCGTGGACTACTTCTTCGAACAAATGACCTCGGGATTCCGGTATTCCCGCATCTACGGTGACTACCTTTACAAGAGATATGATGCCTCGAAGATGGCGGCCGGAACGGATTGGCGCACGCTGCCTTTTGAGAATCGGCACGTGCTCGACGGCTACCAGCAGGCATCAAACGGCAGCAAGATGGTGAAGCAGGGCATCGAACTGCAATTCACCTCGGCCCGCATTCGTGCCCTGCGCACCCGCGTCAATGTCAGCGGAGCGTGGTTTCACACGACCTACACCAACAGCCAGCCGATGTTCGACCCCGTGAGCACGGTGATAGACAACCGCCCCGTGAGCGAGTCATACGTGGGTCTGTACGACTGGAACGACGGACGGGTGAACGACAGGTTGAACACCAACTTCACGCTCGACACCCAAGTGCCCGAATGGGGATTCATCTTCACCACCTCGGTGCAGTGCATGTGGCTCATCAAAACCAAGAGGCAGGAGAAGAACGGATACCCCATAGCCTATATTTCGGCAGCCGACGGAAAGGTGCATCCCTACACTCCGGAGAGCGAGCAGGATGTCTTCCTGAAACAGTTGGTGCAGACCTACAAGGAAGATATGTTCCGCCCATTCACGGTGCCGATGTCAATGATCGTCAACCTCAAGGCCACCAAGCGCATCGGACGCTACATGCGGCTGTCTTTCTTTGCCAACAAAATATTAGATTACCTGCCCGACTACAAGTCCAACGGTAAGGTGATACGCCGCAATGCTTCGCCCTATTTCGGAGTGGAAGCCAATCTCACAATATAAACCAAAACAGCTAATGACTGAAAGGAACAAGAATATGAAAAGCGTTATATACACTTTGGCACTGGCCATGCTCGCTTTGCTCTCGTCGTGCAGCGATGACAAGGTGCTCGCAGAGGTCTCCACAGACCTCAAGATAGATTATCCCACGAACGTGAAAAACCTCAAGGTGGTCTCGGAAAAGATTGAATTCACCAACCTTACGTCCGGAGAGAAGACGAGTGTGGCCCGTCCCGGCACCATCCGGTTGCCGGAGGGACTTTACGACTGCGTGTATTCAGCCGATGTCACCTACGACAACGGCGATGGAACGGAGGTTGCCACGGCGAAAGGCTACCTCACCGGCAAGGCTGAAAACATCACTCTCGCGGGAGCGTCGGAGACACTCCGGATAGAGACATTCCTCTCGGCGACAAACGAAGACTTCATCTTTGAGGAGATATTCTTTGCCGGTACGTTGCGCGCTTCGGGATCGCAATACTATGGCGACGGCTACATCAAGATATTCAACAACACCGACCATGTGCTCTATGCCGACGGATTGGCCTTCTGCGAGTCGAAGTTCAAGTCGGTGTTATATTTCGACTACTCGCCCGACATCCGCAAAGACACTTTCACGGTGTGGTCTGTCTATGTGATTCCCGGCAACGGAACGGAACATCCGGTCATGCCCGGCAAGTCGCTGCTCATCTGCGACACCGGCATCGACCATCGGGTGGCCAACCCCAACTCGTTTGATTTGAGCAAGGCCGACTTCGAATGGTACGACATCTCCACATCCCCCTCCCATCTGGATATAGACAGTCCCACGGTGCCCAATCTGGACAAGTGGTATTGCTACACGTTGAGTTTCTACGTCCTGCACAACCGGGGCTTCACGTCGTTTGCCCTCGCCCGCATCCCGAAAAGCATCACCAAGGAACAGTATCTCAAAGACTATCTGTACACCTACTATTATACGATGTATCTTCCGCAGGGCACTTTCCCCATGAAACAAACGGCCTACAAGATTCCCAATGCGTGGATTGTAGACGGGGTGAACTGCAGTGTGCAAAGCAGTCGGCTGTGGAACATTCTCCCTCCATCGGTAGACGCAGGGTGGACACACGTCGGACAAGTGGACCACGACAAGACCCGCTACTTCCGCAGCATCCGCCGCAAGTTGCAGTTTGTGGACGGAAAGGGCATCATGCACCTGCAAGATACCAACAACTCCACCGAAGATTTCAACACGGAGTGCATCCCCTCGGTGATTGAGGAGCAGGGCACGGCCATCAGTGCAGACGGCACGAAGGCTTCAACACACACCTATGATGGCGTGACTCCGAAGAAGTAGATGACTAAAAACAAAAGATGTGGATAAGAAGACAGTTCACTTCCTGATGGCACTTTCACTGGTTGCCTTCGGCCATGTTGCTTCGGCAAAGGCTGCCGACGATGTTGTGGAGAGGCAGGTAGAACACCGGAGCGACACCCGTTCGTGGTTTCCGGAAATCTACCGCAACCCCGCCATGCAATGGAATCGTTACCGGTATTCGCTGAACCGATTGAGTGCGGCCTACACCAACAGCCGGGCCACCCTGCCGCAGCAGTTGGAGTGTGGCGACAAGGCGGCAGTTGTGGGGGGAGATATAGACGCATTTCTACGGAAAAAGAAAGTTTCTCTGTGGGGAACAGCGCACTACGCCAATGGCAAGACCCACCATATACGCTACAATGAAACCACCGATTTCGACCTTCTCTACCCCTACGTGATGGCCGATACCATTGGGGGAGGAGTCTCGCGCAAGGAGACCTACGACTTCATAGGGGGATTTGCCTATCACAAGGACAAGTGGACGGTGGGCGTGGAAGGCCGCTACACGGCCCGGTTAGAATATCGGACGGTGGATCCCCGGCCCAAAAATCTCACGGGATATTTGCAAGTGAAGACGGGAATGGGCTGGTCCGGACTTTTCAACGGGACTTATGAAGGGGGACTCTCGGTAGGTTTCCGGCGATACAAGCAGACGAATACGCTTGAGTTTTACAACGAAACGTCGCGGCCGGCCGTCTATCATCTCACCGGACTGGGCATGGATTATTATCGGTTCAGGGGCTCCTACACCTCCACTTACTATAAAGGACTGGGCTGGGATGCCACGATGGAACTGCGCCCCGTAGCTCCCCGGAACGGCGTATATGCCTCGTTGAGCTACCGTTCTTTGTCAATAGAGAACATCATTTCCGACCTCAACGAGTTGCCGCTGACGAAGTTGGAGTTGCGGCATCAGAGCTTTGAAACGGGCTATCTGCACAAGGGACAAACCTGCACATGGGGCGTGAGGATGACGGAAAGCTATGGCGAACGTCGGGGAATAGAAAACATCTTCGGTTCGGCACAAGATAACATCTATCCGCAGATAGCATCCGGCCGGCAGTATCAGGAGAACCGGTGGAACCTCTCGGGTGCCCTACTATGCCAATATCGCCCGTCGGGCACGGCTGTATATGACTTTTCGCTGAGCCAACACTACCGCCACATCCGCGAAACCTACGCCGAACCGTGGCGGAAAATGGCCTCTTCGGCACAGGCCTCGGCCCTCTCGCTGAAAGGAATGTGGCGGATGAAGCGGTGGCTACTACAGACTTCCGCTCATCTGGACTATACTTGGAACAGCCGTTGCAGCATGATACTGAACGGAAATGCCAATGAGAGCATGATGGCTCCCGTGTACCATCGTCACGCTTTCTACGGCAACAACCGCTATGATGCCGGTTTGCGAGCCGAAGCCAACTATGCCGTGAATCGCCATTACAGCGTGTTTGTCGCTTCCGGATGGGATTATGCGCACTACATGAAGACAGAACACAACAGCCTCCTGCACCTATCGCTGGGCATGGAATTCTGATTTTAAATTCAAATAAGTATCCACACCAAAAACTCAAAGATTATGATGAGAAAATTACTCCTATCGTTTGTGATGCTGGCAGCTGTGGCTGCAGTCCACGCAGCAGACTTCAAGTATCAGTGGCACCACACCATTTATGGAAAGACCAGATCCGGCAACACCCCCATTTCCGTCATCAAGACAACGGACGGCAACTATGTAGCCTTCAACGCTTTTGGGTCCAACACGCTCACCGGAACCAAACTCTATTTCGACGGCGAATCGCTTAAAGACGCTGAAGGAAAAGAGATTGAAGGTTGTCCGTATAAAGGGACTAATGCAAACACCGGCAACGACAACCTCCTGTTGCAGAAAATGAATCCTGAAACGGGTAAAGTGATTTGGACGGTGTACTCGGATAAGGGCTATCTGTACAACAACAAGTCTGTTTATCCGACCGCTGACGGCGGTTTGGTCTTTGTTGGCGACGTGCGCAATCTTGCCGACAAGACGGAAACTACGCTGCTCAGGATGGTCGGTGCCGACGGCCAAAAGACCGAAGTGAACTACACACCGGCGGGAAACGGGCGCACCTCCGTTGAAGGTGTCATTGCCAAGATAGACAAAGACGGAAAAGTGGCATGGGCCAAGTTGATAGCCACCACCACGCATCCCACCATCAAGGGCAAAACCTACGGCGAGTATGACATCTATTATAAGGGACTGGCAGTAGACAGCAAGGGCAATATCTATGTATGCGGTAACTACATGTCGGCTGTCACCTTCGTAAAGCGTGACGGCACTCAAGAGACCCATCAAGCCAAGAATACAGCAGCGTGGGACGGAACCATACAGACATCGGCCGGTGACCCGTTTATTGCCAAACTCGACAAGGACGGCTATCTGCTCCAATTCATGACAGAAGACGAAAGCAACGTGAAGTTTGCGACTTTCGACAAGATGGTCATCAAGAACGATGTTATCTATGTGAGCGGACGCTTGCAGGGCAACGGCACCGCCACCATCAAGTTTGGTGACACCACTTTGCAGCCCAACGATTGCTGGAATCTCCTCTACGCTTCCGTGAAGACCGAAGATTTGAGCCTCAACTACATCAAGATGTTGGTCGCAGGGAAGTTCGGCGGCAAGAATTATGCCGTGCAGAATATGAACCTCCAATACTATAACGGCAGCCTTTACATGACCGGTCTGATCACGGGAAGTCTGGCCGACGATGCCACGTCAGAACCTTTTATCGCCACAAAGTCCAGAATGCGCGAAGCCATGATCGTGAAAGTGGATGCCAAAGACGGTACACGGCTTGTCGGCGGCATAGACGGACAGTCCATCACTTCAGCCTATGCCGTGATCGAAACGAAGGATCCCATCACCGTTTGGGTTTACGGCTATGCTCTACTTGCTAAGGCCAGACTCAACAAATATACGCTTGAAGAGGGCAAACTATTGAAAGGAACGGAGGAAATTGCGCTCGAAGAAGCCACTATGGGGATGTTGGGGGAACCCCTGATCGACGGTAACGCTTTCGTGTCTATGGCAAGACCACGCTACGACTCCGGCACCATCTTGGGCGCAACGGGGCCTGCGACAACGTTCTTCAACTGGGGCATTGTCCTCACCAAGTACACCTGCGACGACATTCTGCCCGATGAAGACACATCGACAGGCATCAAGGATGTGAATGTGCAGAAAGACAGAGTGGCCAACTGCAACGTTTATACACTTGCGGGCGTGCTCGTCAAGAGGGCCAAGACCATGGCAGAAGCCACCAACGGTCTGCCTTCCGGCCTCTATATCATTGGCGGCAAGAAGATTGTCGTGAAGTAAACAAAACGTTGCAAGTCACACAAGTCATTTCGGGTTGACGGATCGACGATAGGTGGACTACCTCGCGTATAAGGCGACATGTAGTCCGGCTGCCTGCGATTTGCCAATCCGTTGTGTCCGGAACCGGTAGATTTGCAAAAACAAACATAAATAAATATCAATATTGAAAACCAAAAGACTATGATGAAAAAACTACTCGCTGCTTTGGTAATACTGGTGACCGTAGCTGCAACCCACGCTGCGGACTTCAAGTATCAGTGGCACCACACCATTTATGGAAAGACCAAGGCCGGCAACACGCCTGTTTCCATCATCAAGACAACGGATGGCAACTATGTGGCATTTACCACTTTCGGTTCCAACACTCTCACCGACACCAAACTCTATTTCGACGGTGAACCGCTTAAAAATGCGGAAGGAAAAGAAGTCGAGGGTTGCCAGTATGTGGGAAATAATGTAAATGCGACAAACAATAATCTCCTGTTGCAGAAATATGATCAGAAAACAGGAGACTTGTTATGGACGGTATATTCCGACAAAGGCTACCTATACAACAACCAGGCCATTCAACCTACGGAGGATGGAGGTCTCATCCTGATATCAGATGTACGTAATTTAGCAGACAGAACTGAAAAGACTTTATTCCGTATGGTTGGTGCTGACGGCGTAAAGACCGAAGTGATTTATACGCCTGATTCCATAAAGCGTACCATCACCGAAGGAGTAATTGCCAAAATAGATAAAAACGGCAAAGTGGAATGGGCAAAGCTCATCGCCACTACCGCGCACCCGATGCAAAAATACTTTGGCGGCTATGCTGCGTTTTATCGGGGATTGGCATTGGATAACAAAGGAAACATCTATATCTGTGGCCACTACATGTCTTCGATGACATTCACCAAACGTGATAAAACGACAGAAACCCATGAGGCAAAAAGCGCGGAAGGCTGGGATGGAACCATCCAAAGCCAGGTCGGTGACCCTTTTATAGCCAAGCTCGACAAAGACGGCTATCTGCTCCAATTCATGACGGAAGATGAAAGTAATATCAAGTTTGCGTCATTTGACAGGATTGTCATTAAGGATGGCATCATCTATCTGAGCGGGCGTTTCCAAGGAAACGGAACCGCAACGATCAAGTTTGGTGATACAATTTTACAACCAAACGATTGCGTGAATATCATTTATGCCTCTTTAAATTGCAACGATTTGAGCATGAATTATATCAAGTCGTTTGTGACGGGGAGATTCAATGGAAAATCTTATGGGATACAGAATAAGAATCTTCAGTATTACAACGGAAGCCTTTATCTTACAGGCCTACTGCTGGGGAGTTTAGCCGACAACGCGACCTCTTCTCCTTTTATTGCTGTATCAGACAAATACTATGAAGCGTTGGTCGTGAAAATAGATGCCAAAGATGGTAAACGTCTTGCTGCCGGTATAGACGGAAAGGGCATTACGGGAGCATTCGGTGTTGTGGAGACAAAAGATCCTAAAGCTGTATGGGTCTATGGATATGCTTTGTTTGGCATGTCCAGACTTAATAAGTATACACTCGAAGACAACAAAATGGTAAAGGGTACGGAAGAAGTTACACTTAACAAGGCCCAAATAGGGATGGTTTGTGAACCATTGATAGACGGCACCGGTTTTGTATCTATGGGGAGGGCAAGCAATGATTCAGGCACCATCTTGGGCGCAACGGGGCCTGCGACAACGTTCTTCAGCTGGGGCATCGTCCTCACCAAGCACACCTGCGACGACATTCTGCCAGATGAAGACACATCGACAGGCATCAAGGATGTGAATGTGCAGAAAGACAGAGTAGCCAACTGCAACGTTTATACACTTGCGGGCATACTCGTCAAGAGGGCCAAGACCATGGCAGAAGCCACCAGCGGTCTGCCTTCCGGCCTCTATATCATCGGAGGCAAGAAGATTGTCGTGAAGTAAAAACGAAGTAAACAAACCGTTGCAAGTTGGCAGTGGTATCGGGTTGGCGAATTAGAGGTACAGCCGGCAGCCCCGTGCATAGCAGTGCGGGAACCGGTGACCGGCCATTCGCCAACCCGAACGCCTAAATTCCCACAGACTTGCAATTCCTGAAATATATCCTACATGAAGAAATACTATTCATGGCTGTTGTTCCTGTTGCTATCTCCGCTCGTTGTCTCCGCACAACCGCTGGAGCAGGACGCCTCTTTCCTGACGGGAAAACTGGAGAACGGGCTGACCTATTACATCCGCCACAACGCAAAAGAACCGGGCATCGCCGACTTCTACATCGCCCAGCGGGTAGGCTCCATCCTCGAAGAACCCCGGCAACGCGGACTGGCCCACTTCCTGGAACACATGGCCTTCAACGGCACGACAAACTTCCGGGGCGACGGCAAGTCGCCGGGCATCGTGCCGTGGTGCGAGAGCGTGGGCGTGAAGTTCGGGGCCAATCTCAATGCCTATACGAGTGTCGACCAGACGGTGTATAACATCTCGGCCGTGCCCGTGAGGCGCAAGGCCGTGCTCGACTCGGCCCTGCTCATCCTGCACGACTGGAGCCACAACCTGCTGCTCACCGACAAGGAGATAGACAAGGAGCGCGGCGTGATACACGAAGAGTGGCGCACACGCCGTGCCGGCAAGGCCACACAGCGCATGATGGAACGCGTGCTGCCGGTGGTTTATCGGGGCACAAAATATGAAGACTGCCTGCCCATCGGGTCGATGGACATCGTGGACAATTTCCCCTACAAAGATCTGCGCGACTATTACAAGAAATGGTATCGCCCCGACTTGCAGGCCGTGATCGTGGTGGGCGACATCGATCCGGCCGAGGTGGAGGCGAAAATCAAGCGTCTGTTCGGTTCCATTCCGCGCCCCAAGCACGCTGCGGAGCGCGTCTACTATCCCGTGACCGACAACAGCCGGATGATTGTGGCTACCGACCGCGACAGCGAACAGCCCATCATGCTGGCCAACCTCTACATGAAGCACGATGTCGTGCCCGACGGGGAGAAGAGCAATGTGGGCTATCTGCGAGACAACTACATCGAGTCGCTCATCATCTCGATGCTCAACGCCCGTTTGCAGGAAGTGCAGCAGCAGGCCGTTCCGCCCTTCCTCTCGGCCACAGCCCATGCCGGCCGCTTCCTTGTTTCGCGCACCAAGGATGCTTTCTGGCTCTCTTTCGGCTGCAGGCAGGAGAATGTGAAAGGTTCGTTCGATGCCGCGATAGCCGAGAGCGAGCGTGCCCGCCGCTACGGATTCACCGAGGGCGAGCTACATCGTGCGCAAGACAGGCAGCTGAAGGTGGCCGAACGCCAATATGCCGAGCGCAACGACCGGCGCAACCGCTACTTCGTGAACAAGGCACTGCAACATTTTCTGTCGGCCGAACCGGTGGTCACGGAGACTTTACAGCTTGAACTCATCAGGCAATTCAACCGCACCGTCACGCCGGAACAGGTGAACAGGGCGGCGAAAAGGCTGATTTCAGACAAAAATCAGGTGCTCGTGGTCTATGCACCCGACAAACCGGAGTTCAAACTGCCACTCAACGACACGCTCGAACAGTATGTACTCAACGCGCAAGCCGCAACTTACGCCCCTTACAGCGAGCCGCAACTGGCCGGAGAGCTCATCCCCCGGCTGCCCCAACCGGGGACAATCGTCGGTGAACGGACCGGTGCATACGGCACAAAAGTGCTGGAGCTGAGCAACGGCACCACCGTCTACATCAAGCCAACCGACTTCAGCAAAGACCAGATAACCATGCGCCTTTGGGGCGAAGGCGGCACTTCGCGCTATCCCGACAGCGATGCGCCCAACTTCCCGTTTGTTGCGAGTGCCATTACTGATGCCGGTGTGGGCACCTTCGACAAGAACACGCTGCGCAAGATGCTCTCCTCAAAGATAGCCGGAGTGACCCCCTCCATCGGCGACGACACGCAGCAACTCTCCGGAAAGTCGTCGGTCAAAGACCTGAAAACGATGCTGGAGCTCACCTATCTCTACTTCACCCATCCCCGGCGGGACACCGTTGCTTTCAACGGGGCGATAGACCGTATGCGCTCTTTCCTGACCAACAGGGAGGCCAACCCGCAGGTGAGTTACAACGACTCGCTCGTGGCGATACTCTACGGCAACCATCCGCGCATGCAGCCCACCAAGCGGGAGACGCTTGACCGCGTGTCCTACGATCGCGTGTGGCAGATCTACCGGGAGAGTTTTGCCGACGCTTCCAAGTTCAAGATGCTGCTTGTGGGCAACGTAGACATCGACTCCCTGCGCCCCTTGCTCTGCCAATATGTCGCCACACTGCCCTCGAGCAAAAATAACACGGCAACGGCGGAACCGACGAGCAGAAAGAAATATCCCACACCCGACGTGCGCAACGCCGACGAGACGCATCTCTTCAAAAAGCGGATGAACACGCCCTCGGCGCTGGTCAACATCTTCTACACCTTCGAAGAGCCCTACACGCCCAAAAGCGACCTTGCACTGGATGTGCTGCAACGGGTGTTACAAACAGCCTATACCGACAGTGTGCGCGAGGAGAAGGGAGGAACGTATGGGGTGAGCGTAGGCTATGCGCTCGAGAAGGACAACCGTCCCACGGCCATGTTGCGCATATCTTTCCGCACCGATCCTGCCAAGTATGAAACCCTGATACCGATAGTCTACCGGCAGGTGGCGCATATTGCCGACCGCGGGCCCAATCCCGTAAGCATGGACAAGGCGAAGAAATATCTGCTGAAGACATACGGGCAGAACATCATTGACAACGGCTATTGGGATTATGTCATCTACCACCGGCTTCAAGACGGCATCGACTTCCACACCGGCTATGAGCAACTGGTGCGCAACCTTACGGCCGGCGATGTGCAACAGATGGCGAAAGACCTTCTCGGCAGCCACCGTCGCATAGAGGTGACCATGCTGAGCGAATAGCCCGAGAGCCTTCCCGTATCCTCTCTCGGCAAACAGGCTCTCCCTCTTTGTCAGTTCGTCAGCAGCAGTAGGGACAGGCATAAAACACTGCCCCTATCGCTGCTGTGGGCTGTCTTTTTAGGGGATGGCGAAAAAGTAATACAAAAGCACTTCATCTGAAAGCCTTCAAATAGATTGGAAAGATGGCTTTAAAAGCCCCGAAAGTCACTCCGCCTTTCCCGTTTGGGCGGAATGATGATGCAAAACGGGCCGACCGAGGATGTCAAACGGCTGTAGTGAGCGCACGAGACGGCCTCTTTCACCTCCTCATTACAGCTGTTTTACAGCCTTTTCGCGGCATACTGAAAGGTCAAGAATATTCAAGTTGCTAATAGACAATGCTTTACCCCCTCCCCTAAAATTCTCGTATTTCCGATAAAGGATCTTCCCGGCGGAAATATCGCAAGCACAGAGCGGTTTTTCGGATAATATCTTTGACAAATCCGAAGGAGGACGACAGTCCCTACCCTTAACGGCCATCGACCGCCGCCCTCATTCGCTCAATTCGCCCTATTCGCCGGCAACATCCATGTTTTTCGCCGGATGGGCCCAGTCACCACCGCATTGCGAGTTTCATCTTCCGCCGCAATGAACCATCACGAAAAACACTCGTTTTATGTTAAATTCGCCGGGAAAGGCTTTTCAAGCGGTTAAAATAAGCTAAACGAGCTATACTTTTTTTGTTTTTCTCCGTCTTAATCATAACTTTGCAGTCATACTATGTCCTTATAATAAAGGTATATAGCCAGGAAAGAAAAGTATCAATAACTAAAAGACAAAAACCGAATATGATGAAAAGAAACGTGTTAGCTCTCAGTTTGATGGCCGGACTGCTGCTGGTTTCAAGCTGTGCAAGCAAAAAAGAACTGGAGAACTGCCGGTTGGAGAACAGAGAACTCTCGGGCAACTATCAGGATGCCAAGGAGCAGTTGGCCGCTGCCAATGCACGCGTGGCTTCGCTCGAAGACCAGCTCGCCCAGCAGAAGAGGGACTATGCCTCTTTGCAGGAGATGCTCGACAAGAGTCTGGTCAACGCCAACTCCAACAACATCAACATTTCCAAACTCGTGGATCAGATCAACGAGAGCAACCAATACATCCGCCACTTGGTGGAGGTAAAGAGCAAGAGCGACTCACTCAACATGGTGCTCACCAACAACCTGACCCGCTCGCTGAGCAAGGAGGAATTGAAGGAAGTGGATGTGCAGGTGCTGAAAGGTGTAGTCTATATCTCTCTGGCCGACAACATGCTCTACAAGAGTGGCAGCTATGAAATCAACGACCGCGCTGAAGAAACTCTCAGCAAGATTGCCAAAATCATCATGGACTATAAAGACTATGAGGTGCTCATCGAGGGCAACACCGACAATGTGCCTGTAAACACCGACAGTCCGAAGATGAAAAACATCCGCAACAACTGGGATCTCAGTGCCCTTCGTGCCTCTTCGGTGGTGCAGTATCTGCAAAACCGCTATGGCGTAGACCCCAAGCGTCTCACCGCCGGCGGTCGTGGAGAGTATAATCCCGTGGCCACCAACTCCACCGAATTGGGCAAGCAGCGCAACCGTCGCACCCAAATCATCATCACGCCAAAGCTTGACCAGTTCATGGATCTGATCGACAAGGCTCCGGAAGACAAGTAGAAGGCGCCCCCTCGGGACTTTTTAGGAGATTCCTTGAGATTTTTTAGGAGTTAAGGAGTGGAAGGGAGTTAAAGGAGTTAAGACAATAGTTTTTCTCTTGCAGTTGTTGTACAACTCAAGATATGAAGCCGATGTCTTAACTCCTTTAACTCCCTTTCACTCCTTAACTCCTTATTCTTCCCCCCTCCTCCCAGTTTTCTTTTTGAAAGATATTGGCCATTTTTGCTTTAAAAATGGAATCTTTTTGTTAACTTTGTCGGCACAACACCAAAGAAAACATACGTATGGAAAAGATTAAGATGACGACTCCGCTCGTGGAAATGGACGGTGACGAGATGACCCGCATCCTGTGGAAGATGATCAAAGACGAACTGATATTTCCCTTTGTCGAGCTCAAAGCCGAATACTTCGACCTCGGATTACCCAACCGCGACAAGACCGCCGACCAAGTAACCATAGACTCTGCCGAAGCCACCAAGCGACATGGGGTGGCCGTGAAGTGCGCCACCATCACCCCCAATGCCCAGCGCATGGACGAATATAAGCTACACAAGATGTGGAAAAGCCCCAACGGTACCATTCGGAGCATCCTCGACGGTACTGTGTTTCGTGCCCCCATCACCATCCCGAGCATCCGTCCCGTGGTGAAGACATGGGAGAAGCCTATCACCATCGCCCGCCATGCCTACGGCGATGTGTACAAGAATGTAGAGCTGCAAGTCGAAGAACCGGGAGTGGCCAAGTTCGTGTTTGAAGGCCGGAGCGGCGAGCGGCAGGAGGTGGAAATCCATACGTTCGATGGTGGAGGAGTGATTCAGGGCATGCACAACACCGACCGCTCCATCCGCTCCTTTGCCCACAGCTGTTTCAAGTTTGCCGTCGACACCCGGCAAGACCTCTGGTTTGCCACCAAAGACACCATCTCCAAGAAATACGATGCACGTTTTCGCGAGATCTTCGAGGAAGTTTACGAGAGCGATTACAAAGAGACGTTCTCCCGGTTGGGCATCGAATACTTCTATACGCTCATCGACGACGCCGTGGCCCGCGTCATCCGCTCGAAAGGCGGCTTCATCTGGGCCTGCAAAAACTACGACGGCGATGTGATGAGCGACATGCTCTCCACGGCTTTCGGCAGTCTGGCCATGATGACCTCCGTGCTCGTGAGCCCCGACGGCAAGTATGAATACGAGGCCGCCCACGGCACCGTCACCCGCCACTATTATAAATATCTCAAGGGAGAGGAGACATCCACCAACCCCATGGCAACGATTTTCGCTTGGAGCGGAGCCTTGCGCAAGCGCGGCCAACTCGATGGCAACGAGGCCCTTGTGCAGTTTAGTGACCGTCTGGAAGCCGCCTGCCTCGACACACTCAATGCAGGCATCGCCACGAAAGACCTCGTGGGACTGATGGAAGGCGTGGAAGCCAAAGCGGTGAACTCAGCCGATTTCATTGCCGAGATACGCCGGAGGCTGGAAGAAAAGATGGAGTAAGGGTGTTCAATCTCGCAAATTTGTTTGATTGTACAGATTTGTTTGTCGCGAATGCCGACAAGTGTTTAAGATGATGTTCTTTGATAGTGCAGGTGTGTATACTGTAAATACGGCATGATGAAAACATCTGCCACTATGGGAACATTTTTGAAGGGCTAAAGTTATAACCAATGAAAAGGTATGGACGAACAATTATCGATGCTATCTTTAAAAAACGGGCAAAACGCCTTGAAATATGTGCAGAGCTTGAATCAAAATCTCAGGCAGATAGCGACAGAAGCGATATTGGAGTGTTTGAGACTGGGCTATCCGCTGAACAATATGGAAATTACGAGTAAAGCACGGGAGTTGCAGCGCAAGAGGCTGCAAGCAGGTGTCTTGTAAGCGTCGCAAAGGCACACGGGCTGTATGTGCCAAAAGAAAAATGGGCAGTGTTTGGAGAGCGTAAAAAACTGCCTTCCGGTGAAAGCGTTGTCTATCTTGATGCAGAAGAGCAGGTGATTACAAAGATTCGTAACCCCTTTGCTAAGGCTGCAATCAAGCATCTCCATGCACAAGATGTCATTTATGAACATCTGATTCATAATATTTTGTTTCCGTCTACACGCTATGAGTTTAGAGGAATCGGTGAGGATGTTGATGGTGTAAGAATCATTCTTGGTCAATAATATCTCACAGACAAGTATATGACTCCAAATCAAAAGGCTATTGATAATTACCTGATGCATGGCCTTGGATTGGAGTTGGAGAATCGATATTATTACGCAAACGATTATATCGCCATAACAGACGTGTCGGCAGAGGGAGATAATGTGCTGTTTGATGGGGATACACTTTATTTTATCGATCCTATTATCATGTTTAAACAACCTGCAATTTCTGTTTTGAAGTATTATGAGAGTTTGCTGCGTTAAGCTTCAGACAATCTTTCTGCAGGGTAACTGTCATTGTTACTGTTGCTTGATACTTTTTTATCCAATGTTTTGCATAATCTGTTGCAGGCCTGTTTTTTCATCTTGAAAAGTGGCATCAAAAGAAAGAATTTTGTATTTTTGCCTTACAAACTATTACCAACCATATTATCATGAAGCAAAAAATCTTACTTGTCGGCCTGTTTATGGCTTGTTCTCTCGGACTTTCCGCCCGAATGGTGAAAGTCGAGACGCAGCACCTCTCTTTGGTGATGAATGCCGAAAACGGCCGGCATCCGCAGTATGTCTACTTCGGATCGCGGCTGGCCGATGCCGACCTGCCCACCTTGCCCGCCCCCACCGGTGGGCGCATGGAGGTCTATCCGGCCTACGGACTCAACACGCCGGCCGAGGCGGCACTGGCCATGCGCCATGCCGACGGCAACCTTTCCACCGACCTTGTGACCACGGGTGTGGATGTGCAGCAGGAGCGCAATGCCGCTGTCACGACCATTCACTTGAAGGATCCGGTGTATCCGATAGTCGTGGATTTAAAATATCGGGCCTACAACGATGTAGACATGATAGAGATGTGGACAGAAATAACCAACCGGGAAAAGGGAAACGTGACACTCACACGCTTTGCCTCGGCCAATCTGCCCATCCGACGGGGCGACGTCCGGGTGAGCCATCTCTCGGGCTCGTGGGCCAACGAGGCCCGTGTGACGGAAGAGGCACTCAAACCGGGCCAGCTTGTGGTGAGCAACAACGACGGCACCCGCAACTCTCACACTGACCATGCCGAGATGATGTTTTCGCTCGACGGCAAAGCGCGGGAGAACAGCGGCGATGTCATTGGGGCCGCCCTCTGCTACAGTGGCAACTACCGTCTGCGCGTCATCACCGACGACACGGAGTATCATTACTTCATGGCCGGCATCAACGAGGACAACTCAGAATATCATTTGAAGAAAGGCGAGACCTTCAAGACTCCCGTTCTGGCTCTCACCTACAGCCGGGAGGGACTGAGCGGAGCCTCGCGCAACTTCCACAAATGGGGGCGGAAATATCAGCTGATGCACGGTGAGCAAGAGCGAGACATCCTGCTCAACTCGTGGGAGGGTGTCTATTTCGACATCAACCAGCAGGGCATGGATCGCATGATGGCCGACATCGCCTCTATGGGTGGCGAACTCTTCGTAATGGACGACGGTTGGTTTGGAGACAAATATCCCCGAAAGACCGACAACTCGTCGCTCGGCGACTGGGTGGTGGACAAACAAAAGCTGCCCGACGGCATCGAAGGCCTGCTGCGCGATGCCCGCAAGAATGGGGTGAAATTCGGCATCTGGATAGAGCCGGAGATGAGCAACACGGTGAGCGAACTCTACGAGAAGCATCCCGACTGGATCATCAAGGCTCCACGCCGCAACGCCGTGCTCGGGCGAGGTGGTACGCAGGTGGTGCTCGACATGGGCAATCCGAAGGTGCAGGACTTTGTGTTCGGTGTGGTGGACAACCTGATGACGAAGTATCCCGAGATAGCCTATATCAAATGGGATGCCAACATGCCTATCATGAACCACGGTTCGCAATGGCTGCCGATGCCCGACCAGAGCCATCTTTACATCGAATATCACCGTGGGCTGGCCAAGGTGTGCGAGCGCATCCGGCAAAAATATCCCGACTTGGTGATTCAGGCGTGTGCCAGTGGTGGCGGAAGAGCCAACTGGGGAGTGCTCCCTTGGTTTGACGAATTTTGGGTTTCCGACAACACAGATGCCTTGCAGCGCATCTATATGCAGTGGGGAACGAGCTATTTCTTCCCCGCCATCGCCATGGCCAGCCACATTTCGGCCACTCCCAATCACATAGTATTCCGCACCACCTCGCTGAAATACCGCATCGATGTGGCCATGAGCGGCCGTCTGGGCATGGAAATCCAACCCAAAAACATGACCGATGAGGAGAAGGAACAGTGCCGGAAAGCTATCGCCGACTATAAGCGCATTCGGCCTGTGGTGCAGTTTGGCAACATCTATCGCCTCGTCTCGCCCTACGACCGGCTCGGACTGGCCTCGATGATGTATGTGGACGATGCCAAAGCCAAAGCTGTGTTCTACTGGTGGAAAACTGAATCGTTCCAAAACGAGCATCTCCCACGCGTGAAGATGGCAGGGCTGCAACCCGACAAGATGTATCGAGTGACGGAGCTCAATCGCATCGACCTCAATCCGCTCTACTGTGAGGGCAAGAGCTACAGTGGCCGTTTCCTCATGGAGCATGGGTTGGAGATGCCCTACCGCAATGGCGTAGAGTGGGGCAAGATGACCGAATGGGCCAGCCGCGTGCTGTTGTTGGAAGCCGAATAGGCTCCGCCCACCTCGCTGCAATAAACCGCACAAAAGCCCGTTATTAAAGAAATGCCAACGAAAAAGAATATGAAGAAAATTACAAGTTTAATGTTGTCGCTCATGGCACTGCTTGCCATGACGGGGTGTTCACAAAAGAGTGCGCTGCAAGAGCAGGTGCAGGCCTTGCAAAATGCCATGCCGCTGAATTTCATGGAAGGGGCGCAGGTGTCGGCCATCAGTCTCGACCAGAGTCTCAATCTCACCATCGATGTAGACGAAGATGCGCTGCCCCTGAAGAATATCGAGGCCCAGAAAGGCGAGTTGGGCAAAGCACTCACCACCTTCTTCTATGGCCAGAAAGGAAGCCTGAAAGACCTGGCGCAGACCATTGTGGAGAGTAAGACCGGCCTGAAATTCAACTTCAAGGGCCGTACTTCAGGCAAGACCGTTGCCGTAGAGACTGATCCCACTGAGGTGGCATCGCTGCTCGGAGCCGGCCCCTCGCCACTCACCGAACTGAAAGAGCGCGTGGCCTTTGCCAACATTGCAGCTCCCGTGGCCCTCGATGACTATAACTCTCTGGGCGTGATGACCATAGATGAAAAACAAATCGTCTTTCCACTCATCATCGATGCCAAATACTACGATCGTAAACTCACTGCAAAAGAAGTAAAAGCCTATATCGAGAAGAACATCCTCATCGACGAAAACGTGGCTGCCTATGTGGAACTGGCCAACAAAGCCGGTCTGTCACAGGTGTGGAACTATCAGTCGTCTGCGGGCGGTACAGTCGTCAGCGTCACCTTCGCGGCCAAATGACACGCCCCTTCCGGCACATTGCCGTGACTTCACCCATGATTTCGGCGGGCTGAAAGTCCGACTCAGAGCTAAAAAACGCGGCAAGACATATCTTCTCAGATGTCTTGCCGCATTTTTATTTGGGGGCTATTATACTTGTTGACCGGCTTAAACACAACAGTCTCGACAGAAAACAAATTGACGAAGCAACAGACGTACTTGTAGGTTCGCCTATGTGTAAGAACCGGTATGTTGACATTTACCTTCTCTGCTCGCCCACCTGTTTACTCGTACACTACAAGACGCAACGTATGTGATCGCTTTTTGTCGATGGCATATTTTTTCAACACACCGGGACCACAGCTGCTGTTGCCCAATCCCATGACCGCGCAGTCGATGCTGAGGATGGTGTAGTCGGTCTTAGGAAGTTTAAAGTCGTGGTCGGCATGGTAGAGATCGGAAGCCGAATAGTGGAGGGCGGAGAAACTGAAGGGAGCATCGACAGCCTCCACACGGAGTGTTTTTCCACTCTTGGTTTGGAGCACGACGAGCGAGCAGTCTTCGTGGTTGCCATTGTCTTGCGGCCGGGGATAGTGGGTGAACTGGTCGGTGACGGTGCTTTCCCAGTAGCCTATCAGTGCAGACTGCTTGCGGTCGGGGTAGTTCTCCCACGGCCCGCGACCATACCACGAGAGGTGTTCATATTCTTTGGGCAGCCGCAAGGCCAGTCCCAAACGGGGAAGTTCGGGTAGCTCGCCTTGGAAGTCATAACGCTGTGTGAGTTCCACCCCACCATGTGAAAGGACTTTCGTGTGTGTCGTGACTATGATAGAGCCGTGGGCGTAGTGGTATTCCGTCACACTGTCGGAGACGTTCACGACCTTGGGAGAGTCCAGACGATGAGTCCGCCAATCCTTGGCAAGCCAGTTGCCGAACCCCGTATCATTGTCTGTCGGGGCACGGAAAAACTGCGGACGGGCACTCTTCATGATTTCGGCAGCCATACCGACTTTCTGTTTCGGACGTTTGCCGATGGCCGTCGCAGCTGTCAACCGGTCACTTAGTGCCACTTGTTGGGTGACGATATGCTTCCCGTCGGTATGAAGAAACTCCAAATTGAGCCGCACATCCTTGTCTTTTGAGAAAGCGAAGTCACCGATACGCATCAACATGCTGCTGTCCCCCGGTTCTACAGCCGGCATGGTCAGATTGCCTTGCTTGCGCAATCGCCCGTTTTCCATGAGCCGATAGCGGCATCGGTAGGCATCGAGCGTGAGGTGACTACCCCGATTGATGATATAGACAGTATCGCCATGGCAGGCTGTCTGCACGGGCGAGTAGACATATTTCACTTCTTGGTATTTCCCCGAGGTGGTACGGTCGGCAAAGACAACACCATTGAGACAGAAAGCTTTGGAGTTGGGCTTGTCCCCGAAGTCGCCACCGTAAAGCCTCCCCCGCCCCCTCCGAAGGAGGGGAGTGCCTCGCGGGACAAGGCCTTGTTGGACTGTCTGCGCTTGGGGGGCTTTAAGTTTCCGGGTATTTTTCTCTTCAGATATTTGATCGTTCTCTGTCTCTTTTAATGCCGTGAGATATTTAAGTTTTTGCGGCTCCTTTGTCCCTTTTAATGCCGTGAGATATTTAAGCTTTTGCGGCTCCTTTGTCCCTTTTAATGCCGTGAGCTTTTCAAGCCTTTGATTCTCCTTTATCCCTTCCAATACCGCGAGGCCCTCCCCTCCTTCGGAGGGGCCGGGGGAGGCATCCACCCAATCCCAAATAAATCCCCCAAGCATCCTCTTGTTACTGTATATCTCATCCCAATACTCCTTAAAATTCCCCAAAGCATTGCCCATGCAGTGTGCATATTCGCTGGTAAGTACAGGCCGGTTGTCGTTCGTCCGTTCGGCAATGTCGAGCAGATGTTCCCACCGGGCGTTCTCTGCCCGCTCCTTCTCTGAGCCTTCCGCCATGCCCGGATTGAGATATTCCTGTCGCACACGGGGGTAAAACCTACTCAAGACATCCACACACGCAGGGTCGGTGTAGGGATAAGTAGCCTCCGTCCATTGCCGGGAGGAGACATTCGCTGTTCCGTCTTCCGCCTTTGCTCTCTCGTAAGGCGTCTGTGCCCCCTCGTAATGCACGAAGCGTGTCGGGTCAAAAGTATGGAGCCAACCGGCCATTGCTGCGTGGTTCATGCCGTATCCGCTCTCGTTGCCAAGGCTCCAGAACACCACCGACGGATGATTCTTGTCGCGTTCGGCCATGCGAATGGCGCGATCCATGAAAGCCGCTGTCCAGTCGGGCGAGGAATAAACGAGTTGACAAATGGACGAGTTGACAAGTTAATGGCCGGTGTTTGTGCATTTCCGTTTGAATGTAAATGATGGAAAGGGTGACATGTAGATACATTAAAAACAAAGAAATAAAGTTTTCTCCGTTTTTCCTGTCATGCTGTCATTTTCCTTATAATGATTTGCAGAACAATTTGTTACGCCTGACAGCAATATGACGGCAATGAAAGGAACGTGACAGGAAGCCGCCGTTTTTTCTCCGTTAGTCTCCAAAGGCGTCAGGCACATTTTTTAACACAAAGGCCGTGTTTTTGTTAAAAGCAACAAATACCCGTAAGATTTTCGTCTTGTTTTTTTGTAATATTAGAAATAATGCGTTATATTTACTTCCGAATCTTAATTAGCGTGAATATAAACAATTAAAAGTTTTTAAACTATGAAACAGTATGTAACGCTATTGTTAGTTGGAACATTTGGTTTGGTAAGTTGCAGTCAAGATTCAATAACCGAAAATGGATTGAATTCTGCCGATAAAATTGCAATTAAACTTGATGTGTCTGCTCCCCTTTCTCAAAGTGTATATAACGAGTTAGATGAGCTTTTTAATACCCAAGTTCAGACTCGTGCAGAGTTGGGAGATGATGCTATGGAATTAAGAGCTAAACAAATCCTTGCGCCATTGGTTGAAGAAGGTGTACAGATAAGAGATGAACTTATAGCTCTTTCTGAAGCAGGAAAGTTGGAAGTAAAATCAACAGAACTTATGCAAATTAAAGATATGGATGAGACGCAGTTGGCGCAATTTGCTTTCCTGGCGGATGAATGTGCAAAAAGGGAAGATAAAGAAATAAGTTCTGAATATGCAATAGGGAGATATTCAATAGATGATTTAACAAGTTGCATGACTGCTGCAATAGGATTTGACGCATTTTCAGGAGCATTTGGTTATATAACTGGCACAGCCGGTCTAATTACAGCACGAACAGCGTTGCAGTTGGGTGTGGCTGTTGTAGGGAGAACCTTGGGTTGGGTAGGTGTTGCATGGGCCATATATGATTATGGAAGATGTTTAAGAAGTCGAAGGAGGTAAAATGTATGATAATATCTCGTTTTTGAATATTCTCGCCTTTTTCTTAATTACAATAGCATATTCTTTGGATTCTCAAGCTACCAAATATATTGGCATCATATTGATGTTGGTTGCTTTGATATTTGAATTTTATATGCTCTTTAAACGATATTACTTTAAGGTAAAGTACGAGAAGTATTTTTGTGTTATTTTCATCGTGCTGGATTTGACCTATTTCTTTTTTATAGCCTAAGTAACGAATAAAAAAATGGGGGATAAAACTTATCTCCCATCAATTTATCAATCCCCCATTGGTTTTAAATGAAAAATCACTATCGATATATTCTCATTATCCTACTCGTGATTTTGCAATCTTTACATGGATATGCTTATCATAACCTCCAAAAGATGAATGTTAATGCAGTGACTTCGGATAAGATAATACATCAGAGATATGCAAGTTTTGTTGAATTTAATTCTGTCAATAGTTTTAAGAAATATTCTAAAAAACGAGGAGTATTTATCTTTAATATAAGATTAAAAAATAAAAGCAAAGAACGTTTATATATCAGTGATATTGTAAATCGGTGTAGTTGTATTAAGGCTACATTTTCAAAGAATCTAATTGGCCTAACCAAGAAATGGTTATTATTGTAGAGTATAAACCGTATACAAATAGTGGATATTTTAATAAAAGTATCATGATATTATTTAATGGTGGGAAATACTATTACATTTACTCGTTAAAGGATTTTGAATATGGAAAAAAACTTAAATGAAATTTGGACAGAATCCCCCTTCTTTATTGCAGTGATGTCTCATTTGTATTTGTCGATTTATGTCCTCTTCTTATCATGCGAAATGCGTTCGAAAAATTGGTCTCAGCCTTGTGAGACTTGGGTACAGACAAGCAACCGATGCAGTCGCATGAAATTTCCAGTCGACCGGTATGGAATTGCGAAAGAGGCTTTGCGCAATGCGTGCAAAGCCTCTGAACGGATGGTGCGGCAGCCATGCGCGGATGGTGCAAGGGCATCGAACGAGAACGATTCCTAAGCGGCAAGGCTACTGCTGTGACTTGCTCGGACGATGATTTTACGAATATCGGGGGTTCAGCAAGGCATATCATGCTTGTTGCCCGACTCGAACACGATGGGCTCAACGGCAAGCCAAGTCGGAGAGTAGACGAGTTGCTTGCAGGAGTTGTCGATGTGCAAGCACAGATAATGTTGACACTTGACTTGTCTGCTCGTCCACTTGTTTACTTGTAAACTACAAGACGCAGTGTGTGCGATCGCTTTTTGTCAATGGCATATCTCTTTAACACGCCGGGGCCGCAGCTGCTGTTGCCCAATCCCATGACCGCGCAGTCGATGCTGAGGATGGTGTAGTCGGTCTTAGGAAGTTTAAAGTCGTGGTCGGCATGGTAGAGATCGGAAGCCGAATAGTGGAGGGCGGAGAAACTGAAGGGAGCATCGACAGCCTCCACACGGAGTGTTTTTCCACTCTTGGTTTGGAGCACGACGAGCGAGCAGTCTTCGTGGTTGCCATTGTCTTGCGGCCGGGGATAGTGGGTGAACTGGTCGGTGACGGTGCTTTCCCAGTAGCCTATCAGTGCAGACTGCTTGCGGTCGGGGTAGTTCTCCCACGGCCCGCGACCATACCACGAGAGGTGTTCATATTCTTTGGGCAGCCGCAAGGCCAGTCCCAAACGGGGAAGTTCGGGTAGCTCGCCTTGGAAGTCATAACGCTGTGTGAGTTCCACCCCACCATGTGAAAGGACTTTCGTGTGTGTCGTGACTATGATAGAGCCGTGGGCGTAGTGGTATTCCGTCACACTGTCGGAGACGTTCACGACCTTGGGAGAGTCCAGACGATGAGTCCGCCAATCCTTGGCAAGCCAGTTGCCGAACCCCGTATCATTGTCTGTCGGGGCACGGAAAAACTGCGGACGGGCACTCTTCATGATTTCGGCAGCCATACCGACTTTCTGTTTCGGACGTTTGCCGATGGCCGTCGCAGCTGTCAACCGGTCACTTAGTGCCACTTGTTGGGTGACGATATGCTTCCCGTCGGTATGAAGAAACTCCAAATTGAGCCGCACATCCTTGTCTTTTGAGAAAGCGAAGTCACCGATACGCATCAACATGCTGCTGTCCCCCGGTTCTACAGCCGGCATGGTCAGATTGCCTTGCTTGCGCAATCGCCCGTTTTCCATGAGCCGATAGCGGCATCGGTAGGCATCGAGCGTGAGGTGACTACCCCGATTGATGATATAGACAGTATCGCCATGGCAGGCTGTCTGCACGGGCGAGTAGACATATTTCACTTCTTGGTATTTCCCCGAGGTGGTACGGTCGGCAAAGACAACACCATTGAGACAGAAAGCTTTGGAGTTGGGCTTGTCCCCGAAGTCGCCACCGTAAAGCCTCCCCCGCCCCCTCCGAAGGAGGGGAGTGCCTCGCGGGACAAGGCCTTGTTGGACTGTCTGCGCTTGGGGGGCTTTAAGTTTCCGGGTATTTTTCTCTTCAGATATTTGATCGTTCTCTGTCTCTTTTAATGCCGTGAGATATTTAAGTTTTTGCGGCTCCTTTGTCCCTTTTAATGCCGTGAGATATTTAAGCTTTTGCGGCTCCTTTGTCCCTTTTAATGCCGTGAGCTTTTCAAGCCTTTGATTCTCCTTTATCCCTTCCAATACCGCGAGGCCCTCCCCTCCTTCGGAGGGGCCGGGGGAGGCATCCACCCAATCCCAAATAAATCCCCCAAGCATCCTCTTGTTACTGTATATCTCATCCCAATACTCCTTAAAATTCCCCAAAGCATTGCCCATGCAGTGTGCATATTCGCTGGTAAGTACAGGCCGGTTGTCGTTCGTCCGTTCGGCAATGTCGAGCAGATGTTCCCACCGGGCGTTCTCTGCCCGCTCCTTCTCTGAGCCTTCCGCCATGCCCGGATTGAGATATTCCTGTCGCACACGGGGGTAAAACCTACTCAAGACATCCACACACGCAGGGTCGGTGTAGGGATAAGTAGCCTCCGTCCATTGCCGGGAGGAGACATTCGCTGTTCCGTCTTCCGCCTTTGCTCTCTCGTAAGGCGTCTGTGCCCCCTCGTAATGCACGAAGCGTGTCGGGTCAAAAGTATGGAGCCAACCGGCCATTGCTGCGTGGTTCATGCCGTATCCGCTCTCGTTGCCAAGGCTCCAGAACACCACCGACGGATGATTCTTGTCGCGTTCGGCCATGCGAATGGCGCGATCCATGAAAGCCGCTGTCCAGTCGGGCGAGGAAGCGAGCGTCCCTCTCAGACCATGCGTTTCGCAGTCGGCCTCGTCCATAACATAGATGCCAATACTGTCGCAAAGCTCATACCAGCGCGGCACATTGGGATAATGGCTTGTTCGCACTGCGTTGATATTAGCCTCTTTCATCAGCCGAAGGTCACGTTGCATCATCTTCTCCGTCATCACACGACCCAGTTGCGGGTCGAACTCATGTCGGTTGACCCCACGGAAACGCACTTGCCGGCCGTTGACGAGCAGTCTACCGTCGCGTATCTCCAGCGTGCGGAAACCTATTTTCTGCTGCACCTGTTCCACTGCGTGGCCTGTGGAATCCTGCAACCGGAGCGTGAGTGTATATAAATAAGGTGTCTCAGCCGTCCAAAGGTGAGGTCGTTCCACCTCTGTTTGCATACGGGCAAACTTCATCGGACCGCGCTGTGGAAACCACTCATTCATATTGGCAGCCTTGTGGGAGAGGTCGAGAATAGTCTCGGCATCGGCCGACATGGTGGCGATAGTCTTTCCGTCGGTATCCGTCAGCATCCCCTTCACCTGATAACCACGCCCCTGCTCTTTACCAAAGACACGCAACTGCGGATTGATTTGCAGCAGCCAACGGGACAAATCGGCGGCTTCCTGATCTCCGGTTGCTTGCTGCGGGACGGTACGCACGGTAAAGTCGCGCAGTTGGATGTCGGGGGTGCGATAGAGCATGACCTCCCGATGTATGCCGCCGAGGCGCCAGAAGTCCTGATCCTCAAGGTAGCTGCCATCACAATACTTGTACACTTCCACAGCGATGTCATTGCGGCCGGACTTGAGATAGCGCGTCACGTTAAACTCGCTCGGTTCCATCGACCCTTGACTATACCCCACCTTTTGGCCATTAAGCCACACATAGAATGCACTCTGCACACCCTCGAATCGCAAAAACACTTGCCCACCGGCCCCGTCTCTGCCCGTGGCAGGCATCCAGTCTTCGGGCAACTCGAACGTGCGGCGATACTGTCCTGTGGGATTGCGCTCCTCGAATGTAGTCCAGTCTGCCGGCGGTTCGGTCATCACGTAAGGCGGATTGATGCGGAAAGGGTAGCCTGCGGAGATGTAAATCGGTGTGCCGTAGCCGTTAAACTCCCAGGTGGCAGGCACTTGCAGTTCTTTCCATGTGGAGCAATCGTAGTCGGGCCGATAGAAATCCACAATGCGTTCGGCAGGGGTCTTCGTCCACCGGAATTTCCAAATGCCGTCAAGTGATAGCTGACTATCGCCCGGCCGTTGCTTGAATGGAATGAAATAAGCCCTTGCCGGCTCTCTGTTTATCTCCAAGATGTGGTGGTTTTCCCACTCTGCACACACTCCTTGCAAGACGGAAAATGTGCAAACGGAGACCGTTAGAAATAAGAACTTCTTCATCATTGTACTTCTAAATAGTCAAATTCGATATTTTCAGCACCCTTTATCCTCACCCGATAGCTACCCGCATTGATTTGCGTTCCTGTTGTGGTGCCGATAGTTTTGAACTTATCTGGAGTCGTGGGGAAAGTCATTTCCCTGTCTACGAGCACACCGCCTTGGGCATTGGTGACAGTAAGATGACTTTTAATGGCTCTGCCGGTGACATTCTTGTAGCGGAAACGGAGCATGTATTCCCGTGCCACCCCGGGAGTGACAGTCCACTCATGGTAAGCAGTCCGGGCCTTTCCTGTCTTCTTTTTGGCCTCCGATGCCTCCTGATAGCGCACCGCCGGAAAAGCCTCGACATCCCTGGGCAACAACTCTTTGGGATAGCGGGCAATGGTGTCCCGGTCAAGATCTGCCCAAAAAGTTTTGCTTCGCGAGGTTGTTTTCAGTCTGACGGGTATGGCCTCCGGAGCATCTGAGGCGATGGCGATGGCCGAGATGACGGCCTGTCCCGCTTTCACCTCAGGAAAACCGATGGTGATCTGTCCGTTCTCCGCACGGGCATAGACCACCCTCTTCAAGGCTCCGGCAAAGCCCGCCTCGGCCCAAAGGTCGAGATCGTCTATGACCACGCTGTCGTTCACAGCCACATCGAAGATGCGTTCGCCCTCGCAGTCGATAGCTGCCCCGTAGCGAGCTCCCAACCACGGTTCGGCAAAATAGAGTTCGATGCGGTAGAGACGGTTGTCGGGCACACTGAAATGCCATTTCAGTGCGTGCCTTCCCCAACGGAAATATTGAAACAGTGGAGCATCTACCGTACCGTGGATGCTATCAATGATATGTCCTTGACTGGCCATGAAGGGAGGCAACCCCATTTTCTTCGACCACGATTCGGAGTAGAGTGTGTCGTCTTGCAGCCATTCATGGCCGTAGGAGTCGGTGTAGGCGTCTCCGCCACAGTTGAGTCTGTAAAGGTAGGTGTAACCGTCAGCCGGTTTGAGCAAGTCTCGGTTGCGGTCGGCGGCGGTGGGTGTAAGCGTGTCGGCAGGTGTACCCACATAGTGGTTCCGGTACCAATAGAAGGCTTCCGTGGGCTGTTCCCATGGCGTGAGCAGACCTTTATAGTTGAACGGTCCCACTTTGTCAATGCGTCGCAAAGCCTCATCGGGTTGCACCCGACCGGGATTTTCGTGCGAAACGAAGAGCCATTGGAAGTGTCCGCACACGCTGTCACGGGCACTCTCGGCCAACAATGCCTTCTTGCTCAGCAGACCGGTGAATGCTTCTTCCGAATAGCGATCGGCCCCATGGAGTCCGAGCGTGCGCCATGCCCCGTATTCGCCGTTGAGGAGTTGGTCCGAATGCTTGAGTTCCCGGGCATAGTTGTCAGCACTTCCACCGTAGGTTCCGCTCCAGTTTTGCACCACATTCCAGTCTGTTCCCTCACCGCCATTGCAGGTGGTGACGGCCCGCTGGTCGATGGCCGTAGGGTCGAGATCGCGGATGATAGCCCTACACTCCTCCGCAAAGTCTTTCGGCAGCACGCTCTCATTCTGCAATCCCCAGAGTATGATGCTCGGAGAGTTGCGCCGTTCCTTGACCCATTGGCGCAGTTTCTCCTTGAAGTTGGTGCGAAATTCGGGCGTGTCATACCAGATGTGGGCGGAAAACTGGCTCCAGAAAAGCATCCCCTGCTCATCGAACAACTGTCCGTAGTAGAGGTTGTGGGGCTGGTGGGCCTCACGGAAAGCATTGAAACCGGCTTGGCGTATCTGCTTGACGCGCGAAGCTATCTGCTCGTGAGAGAAAGCGTGACTGCCTCCGAAAAGATGTTCATACTCGCAAGTGCCGTTGATGAAGACCGGTTTTCCGTTGAGCAGGAACCGATGTGTGTCGGCTGCCGGACCTTGACCGGCTGACGTATTGGCACTCTTGACGGCATGCACGGGCCAACTGATGCTGCGGATACCGAACTCGGTGTCTGATTCATCGGTTGTCTTTCCGCCCTCGCGTTTAATCATCGTAGCCAGATGATAGAGGTAAGGGGCGTCAAGACTCCAGCGATGGGGACTGTCGATGGCCGTCTGCTGACGAATGGTTTTCGTCTCTCCCGGCTGCAAAGTTGTTTTTTCCGAGAGCCTAAAGTAGGTTTTTCCACTTGCCCGGTTGAGTTTGTTGACGAGCTCTATTTCCACCGTCGCACGGCTGTAATTCCTCACCTCAGTGTCGATAAAGACACTGTCGCAGGCGGCATTGTTCCAGATGTGCACACCGAAAGGCTCGATGCGCACCTCGTCGGTCTCTTCGAGTGTCACCGGACGGAAGATGCCAAACGGCTGACTGCCCTCGGAGAATCCCCATTCGGCCGAACAACCGCCACACACCCACGGCATATCGGTGATCATTTCGGGATGGGCGACCTCCACGCGCAGGCTGTTGACTCCATCGTTCAGCCAAGAAGTGACATTCAATGTGTAGACGGTGCGGCCCACGGGGACGGGCTTGTCAGAGAATGCATGGCCGTTGAGCACCACCCGAGCGTAGGATCCGATGCCCTCGAAGTGCAGGAAATACTGCCGCCCGGGCCGTTTTCTTGCTTGGAAAGTCTTGGTATAGACCACCGAACCGTGCAGATTTCCGTGCTTCAACTGCCGATAGCCGTAATAGTCGTCCCAGTTGTGAGGCAGGTTTACGGTGCGTGTGGCGGGTGGCATGGCCAGAGAATCTTGGTTGGTGGTAAGTAGTGAAGTTGTCCAACCCCTGTTGAGGTCGGTCACGACACGCTTCCCGCCCTTTCCGGGGGTGGGAAACGCCACAGCCGACCGCCCCATCGGCACGCTTGTGGCCACGGCTATGCCCCGCTGCCCGGCCTTGTTCACCGCACAGTAGAAGTGATAGACCACGCCTTGGTGCTTCACCACGCAACTCTTGTGGGCAAACATGTCATCGTAGGGTTTGGTGGGATAGATGAGGTCAGGGCCCGTCCAGTCTTGCCAGTGCACAAGGTCGGTACTCACGGCAAAGGTGTTGAAGGCATTGTACCGGCGTTGTGGATGATAGGCAGAGAAGTAGAACATCACGTAGAGCGGGCCGGAAAGTCGTTGGCCCCGGTCGTCGACCGCGTGGGGAAGGGTCATCTTCACGATTTGTGCGTCTCCCGTGATGATGCCCGGTGCCTCATGTGCATAGACGGGATTGCCCGCATAGCGTTCCCAATGCTTCATGTCGTCGGACAGTGCTATGCCGATGCGTTCGGCCTTGAGATTGTTCTTCGGATTCACACCGCCTGCATTGTAAAACATCATGAAGCGTTTGCCGAGTGTCTTGGCTTTGTCTTCATAGACCGTGCTCTTGTATTGCACAAGCTTCTCCCACCATTGCGCCCCCTTGTCGTGGATGCTCAGGAGTGGCCGGTCGGCCATCGACCGCCATTCGTGGGCGTATGAAGGGTCGCCTTTCGTCCACGCCAGACCGACGTTAAGCGGTTCGCGCACGGCTTCGTAGCCCGTTCCGGCCCCGCCGATATAGGTCATCCAGTGCTTTCCCTTATAGGTGTTCATCGCGTATGAACCGCCCCATGTCCAGTCGATGAGTGCGGGGAAGCCGCCCCGCTGGTTCATGTCCCACCCTTTGTCCCGGTAGGAGAGAATGCGCCCGAGTGTCGTCCAGTGCAGCAGATCGGCCGACGAAGCAAGCCACGTCTCATATCCACGCCCGTCGAGACCGCCCTTGCCGTTGTACACCACGTAGGTCATCAGCCACTTTCCACCATGCCGGAACACCGTTGGGCAGTCCATCTGGTGATGGGTGTCGGCCGGAGCCACCACCATACCATATTTATAAGGTGTCTTCACCTCCTCGTAGACGGCCTGCATCGTGGTTTGGGAGACAGACTGTGCCGACATGCCGATGGCTGTCGAAAACAGCAGCGAAAGGATATTTTTGCGCATGAATTGTTTTTGATTGTGGTTTTAGGGTTTTCTGACCGGTGCCCTCCGCTTTCCTTGGGGGGCCACGGAATGGCCGGCGTGCTAATAAAACAGCCAGTCGATGGCCTTGTCCGCGCCCGACAGACCGGCATCTCGGGGCGTCACTTTGTCGCCTGTGAAGCCCGTTACCAGTAAGATGCCTTTGGGCAAAAGCAACGTGTGACTGCCTGCGGGGAAGTCGTATTTGTGTACGTTTACTTGCGGCATACCGTCTATGCGGATGGCGGAAGTGAGCTGTGGCTCGGCTTGTCCGTAGTCGTTGGCTGTAGCATCGGTCTCCAGCTTGGGTGCCTTGGCATATTTCATCTGGTCGTCGCGGAAGTAGCCCACCAACAAACTGACGGGCTTCTTGCAGACAAACGCTATCTTGGTGCCGTGCTTGCGCTGTTGGTCACTGCTGAAGCGGTATGCCTTCAGGCCCTGCAACTCGGGGGCCAAGTCGGTCACCACGCTGTCCATGTCGCTGAACAGCCGTGCGCCCTTGGTCAGCGTCACGGTCTCCGCCTCGCCGACCAACTGCACGCCGGCAGCCTTCAAGGGCCTGACAGTCTCTTCCACTTCACGATAAGTGCCGGCGGCCTGCACCTTCAACCGGGCGATGTTCTTCTTCAGATTGGCCAACTCCTGCTCGTAGAGCGGCAGCAGTTCCTGCCAGTGCTTCATCTTGCCGTCGTCTCCGCCCACGGGGATGCGCCGCTGGGCCGTCTGCATGGAGTTGGCATAGAGATAGGTGTCTTTCGTCAGAGCCACCAACCGGCGATAGTGCTCCAGACTCTTTTCGAGGAGCGGGACAGCCTTGTCCAGTTCTCCGATGTCCTTTCCCCACTTATAGTTGAGCACATGCCGGGCGGCCCTCACCTTTTCACCGAAGCTGTAAGCAAACTCCCGGTAGCAGTGCATGTCGTTGCGCAGCCGACCAAACTCCTCCCGGTTGGCAGTCACTTGTGCGGCTACGGCATCAATGGCGGCCACGGCCCGGTCGCCGTGTGCCTCCACTTGTGCCACGATGTCGAGCGGCAGCTCCCCTGTGTGGGGCTCGTGCCGCCACTCCCGCTCCACAAACTCGATGAGTTTTTCGCCCTCCGGCCCGCAACTCTCGTAGAAACCGGGATAGATGGTGTATTTGTAGGGATTCACCAGTTGGCCCATCCTCATGCCCAGCAGGAGCGTCTGGCGGTTGCCCTCGGTGATGCCGAAACGACGCAAGAGCTTCGGGGCTATCTCGCCGCTCTCGTCGTAGGCCTTGCGTATGCTGTCGGCCGCCTGCGTGTTGCCCGGACAGTAACAGCAGGCCAGTTCCTCGTCCCAATAGCCCCTCTCCTCCCGCCGGTCGCGCCGGCAGTTCCAAGCATAGCGGCCCCATGTCTTGTACCACAGCCGGTCGCGGTCCAACTGCCTCTCCCGGGCTCCGCCGGGCAGTTTGTCGGCCGTGTAGGGCCAGTCCCAGTAGGCCGATTGCGGATAGAGATGCAACGCATTGGCGTGGTGGATGTCGTGCATGGCCGTCACGGCACGCTGCACGAAGGCGGGCGAGGCCCAGCGCCAAGGCTCCAGATTGGCGAGGATATGCACGTTGCTGATGTGCGTGCTGCCCAGAGCGGCCAAGTCGGTGTGCATCTTTGTCCACGGGCCGCGTGGCTGGTAGGTGGTCAGCGACTCGCCATTGTACTTGTGCATGGTGTAGAGATTCTTGTAGAGCGGGAGCGAAGCCTCCATCACCGCCTTGCAGTCGGTGTCGTGGGCGCGCAGCAACACGGGCGGTTCGTCGGTGCGCCCGAGTGCCTTCAGACCGTCTTTCACCCCGGGTATCACCGTGCGGGTCATCCATTCCACATCGTCTTCGTAGGTGTCCATCGCCTCTCCCAGGCACACAAGCAGGCCCACGTTGGGATATTTCTCGATGAAGGCGGCAATGCTCTTGCGGGTGTAATCGCTGACGAGCGGCGTGATGGGGCGGTGGCGGTCTTGCGTCTTCAGCCCGTAGTGGTCGGCAAAGGGTTTGGAGAGGATGATATTGTAGAACATCTGGATAACGAAGATGCCACGCCTGTCGGCCTCGTGGGTGAGGAAGGAGAACATCTCCTCGTTTTTCCGGAATGTCTCCTCGTCCACCTCAAGGGCGAAGGGATAGTCTTTCAGCCTCACGAGCGAGGCGAAGGGATGCCCGTTCCACAGGTAGAGGGAGTTCATCTTGTTGTCTACCAGCATGTCGAGATAATCGAGCCACTGCCGCTTATCGTAAAACCAAGGGAAGTTTTCGGGCGTGTAGGGATATTCATACACCTGATGGCCGGGCAGGTAGACCGTCTTCTGCAAACCGATGCAGGCCCCACGCAGCACCATCTCGGGATTTTGCCGGCTGTCTCCGATGTCAAGATTGCCATGGTGCCGGGCATAGTCGGCCAGTTCGCTGCAACCATAGATCACCCCCGTCCCATCGTAGCCGTCCACGACGATGTCACCTTTCTTGCGGCTGATGTGGAAGCCCTCTTTCTTCATTCCTGACTTTTCGCCTGTGACGGAGAGCCTGATGCGGTAGTCGGCCCGCCGGGATGAGACTGTATAACCGAGGGCCGTCAGCTTTTTCTCCAAATACTCGGCGGCGTAGGCCACCCTATTGTTCGGCTTTCCGGAAGTGATGATGCTGACGGTTTGTGCCTGCAAGGCAGCCGTACAGACTGCCAAGGCGATGAAAATGGCGTATATTCTTTTCATGTTGTGAGTTCTGTCTGTTGATGAATGCAACCGAATGGTTTCCCCGTCGGGCTGCCGACAGTTTGGTGCGTGGCTCTTGCACCATCCGTGCAGAGGCCTTGCACAAGGCGTGCAACAGCCATGCACGGGGCGTGCAACGGCTTTGCACCGTTTCCCCGACGGCCCTTCGGCAAATCAATCCGATTGCTCCGACGAACCGCCCCGGCTGCTTTGGGGCTGCGACGGACTATTTCAGCTTGTTCAAGTCTATCTTCTTGTAGGCTATGCGTTGGCGCCGCCAGGTGTAGACGCAGTGCAGTTTACCGTCGCGCCCCTCTATGATGGCGGGATAGGAATACTGATTGATGGGGCTGTCTTCAAGCGTGAGGGCATGATGCCAGTGCGTGCCGTCATCGGAGAGGGCTATGCTGATGGGCGTGCGCGGGCCTTTCTTGGTGCCGGGGAGCGTCTCGAAGTCGTTGTAGATGAGCACGTGCCGACCATCCCTTAGCGTCACGGCATCAGTGCCACTCTGGTTGTTGGACACCTCGGTGAGGGTCACCGGGCTCCACGTGTCGCCGCCGTCGGCACTGAAGGAGGTGGCCAACTTGGCATTGTGGGTGCGCATGAGCACTTGCAGCCGACCGTCTTTCAGCCGCAGGATGGAAGGTTGTATGCTGTAGATGGGGCGCGGGCCTTCTCCTTGCTTGTAGACAGGGGCAATCATATCGCAACCCGGTTCCACATCGTCGGTGCGTGCCCTGCTCTCCGCTTCCACCGGTCCCACATATTTCCAACGGCCGGTTCTCAGGTCGAGTATTTCCACATGGAAGCGCCAGCCGTCGTTCTCCGTACTCGACCCGCATACGAGCCGTCCGTCGACAAGTTCGGGCTTGTTCTTCACCGGCCCTATAAATCCCTTGGGTAGAGGTTCCCGGTCGCTCCATGTCCGCCCGCCGTCTCTTGATTTCACGAGCCATCCCGTCCAGTCGGCCACAGTCGCTCCCACTTTGTAGAACAGCCATAGTTCGCCGTCGGGCATGGTAAACAGCACCGGATTCCAACAGGCTTTGCGCTTCAGACGGGCGTTGAAGAGCATGTTCTTGGGCTTGGTGGCGGCAGCCTCCTCCTTGGTTTGGGGGTAGGTGTAATGCCAATGGGCTATCTGCTGTCGGTAGTCTTTCAGCTGTTCGCCCCTCCGCTGCTTGATAGGGCCGGCTGAGGCCGGAGTGGTTTTCTCGCCGATGCCGGCCAGTGCAGCATCGGGAGTGCCCAACTCGTAGACCCCGTCGCCTGCCAGCACGGGAGTCTCCCAACGGTCGGAACCTTTGGGTTTGCGGCTCACCCAGATGCAGACATTCGGATTGCGCTCCCAAGTGCCGCCGAAATAAGCGGCCACGAGGTCGCCGTTTTTCAGTTGCGTGATGGTGGAAGCGTGGGCCTGCGGGAAGCCGGCCGACTCGTAGAGAAACGCATCTTCCACGATAGCAGGATTCTTTGGCGTGATGTCGCTCTCGAACGTGTAGCTCCCGGACCCTATCTCTTCGGTCTTTCCGTTGGGCAGGTACACCGTGGCCGTGGTGTTGACGGGTACCTCCACCTGCCATTCCACGCGTTCAAGAGTCTTCTTCCACTTGCTGACCACCCGACCGTAGGGTGTCATGTAGCTTGCATCTACATGGAAACAGTCTTCTATGTCGAATGAGGGCTGCAAGACGATGTGCTTGTAGGCCGTGCTCCCTGGGGCCTGACGAATGCCCGCCAAGTATTGGTAGCACCACGTGAGCAGGTCACCGAGGAGCATCACGTGGTTGCCCGAATTCATCGCCGGGTCGGCCTTGTCGCCGTTCCAGAGCTCCCAGATGGTGGTGGCTCCGTTCTTGGCCATGTATCCCCACGACGGATAGGTGTTGTTGGTGGCCAGCAGATAGGCCACATCGGCAAAGCCGTTGTCGGACAGTCCACGCAGCAACCAACTGATGCCGATGACACCGCAGGTCACGTGTCCGTCGCCCGTGGTGATAATGTTGGTCACCACGTTCTTCACCACTTCATCTTTGAGGCTGTCGGGCACAATGCCGAAAGCCAGTGGCAGGAGGTTGGCCGTGGCCGTGTTGTTGCCGTAGAATACGCTGTCGGGGTATAGCACGTGGCCGGGGCGGGGCGAAGTGCCGCGCTTGAGCGTGAGAAATTTGCGGTTGAAGGCCGCCGTCATGCGGCTGCGTTGCTCTTTCCAACAGTCTGCCTCGCACTCCATGCCCTGCAGCCGGGCAAACTTCTCCAGCAGTTGGAGCACCCTGATGCCGTAGGCTGTGGAGATAAGTGCGCCGTCGGTCTTGCGTGCGGGGTCTTGGCTATGGATGAGTTCCGGCTTCTCGGGCGGCACACACCAGTCGCCATACTTGTCTTTGGTGATGATGTCTTCGTGCCGGTATTCGTCAAGTATATGAGTGAACCACTTCTTGATGTAAGGGTAACATTCCGTGATGGGGCGGATGTTGCCGTATTGTTGGTAGAGCATATCGCAGGCAAAGGGGAATACAGCCGGCCATGTCACGTTGTCTTCGTAGTAGTTCCAGAAGGCCGGTGTGACGTTGGAGAGTGCGCCGTCGGAGCGCACACCCTCTGCCAGATCGCCCATCCACTTGCTGTAGAGTCGCTCGTTGTTGAAGAGGAAACTCTCGCCGAGGCAACCCACGGTGCGGTCGCCCAGCCACGGTTGCCGCTCGTTGCGCTGCGGACAGTCTACGGGCATTCCCTTGTAGTTGCCGTAGATGCCCCACCATGCGTTGCGCACCACGGCATTGAGCGTGGTGTCGGAGCATTCGAAGTGGCCCGTGGTCGACATCTCGTCGCTCACGGTGAAGGCCGTGAAGTCGTCGGGCGTGGCTGTTACCGGTCCGCTCACCTCCGCATAGCGGAAGCCGTGGTAGGAAAATGCGGGCTTCCAGAGCCGGCCTGCCTCTTTCCCGTTACACACATAGATGTCTTCCGAGCGCGCGTTGCGCAGGTTGTCGCGGTAAAGTGTGCCGTCGGCATTGAGTTTTTCGGCATAGCGCACACGTATGGTGTCGCCCCTGTTGCCGCGCACCTTGAGGCCTATCCAGCCGGCCATGTTCTGTCTGAAGTCGAGGATGAGAGGTGTTGGGTGATGGGTGGCAGGTGTTAATGAAGTGCTTTTGTGATTGCCGGTGGGTGAGACAATGCGGGGACGGTGCGGATAAGGAGTCTCTACCATGCCCTCGGTGGGTTGCGGGCGCAGCGTGCCATCGGGCACGGCACATCGCCGGGCCTCCTGCCACCGGCTGTCGTCGAAGCCCACGCGGTTCCATCCGGGCATTTCCTTGCGGGCATCATATTCCTCACCGTCGTATTCGTTGTTGGCGCGGATGGGGCCATCAACGGTCAGTTTCCACGACGGGTCGGTTACCCAAACAGCGTGCGAACCGTCTTCGTAGTCGATGCGCACATTGATGCGGCACTTCGGGTAGCCGAAAAAGGGTGTCTTATAGGGCTTCTCCTGCCGCATGGGGAACAGCCGACCATTGCCCAGCATAATGGCTAAACAAGCTGTATGCGAGGCGTTGAGCGGTTCGGTCACGTCGTAGGTGTTGTAGTAGACAGTCTTGCGATAGTCGCTCGGCACGGGCTGTAGCACATGGTGGCCACCCATACGGATGCCGTTGACGAAGAATTCATGCACGCCCAGTCCTGCTACGTAGGCCATGGCGCGCTTCACACGCCCTTTCAGCTTAAATTCCTTGCGCAGATAGCGGGCAGCCAGTCGGGTGTACATGCCTTTTCGTTCGCCCGGTTGCAGTTCTTCCAGCCCTATCCAACGACCGCTCCACCGATTTTCGCCGAGCAGTCCGATGGTAAACCGTTGTACGGCACTCCATTCGGTCTTCCCCCGGTTGGTGGTCACCCGCACCCGCCAGTAGGCCTCGTCGCCACTTTGCAGGGCGCGTCCGCGGTAGTCGATCCATAGTTGGGCGTCGCTTTTCACTTCCCCCGAGTTCCACAAATCGGCTTCTCCCCGTTCCAACAACCGGGGCGTGGAGGCCACCATGATGTGGTAGGCCGTCTGCACCACCTGCCTTTTCTCCGAACTCAGTTGCCACGAGAAGCGGGGCACGGTGGTACCTAAGCCCAGCGGGTTGGTCATGTTCTCGGTTGTCAAGTGGTTCACAGCCACGTTGGCAGCAAACGAAGCGATGCCCGTCAAGGCGGCGCAGAGCATGAACAGCAGGCGTAGTCTTTTCATCTTGTCATTCGTTAAAATCGCGCTTTCGACCGGTCATGCTGCGATCGGCAATCGCCTTTTGGTCTTTGGCGATATAGTTTTTGGTAGCATCTACGGCTATGAGTACACCGTCGCAAACCTGTCCGGAATACGGATTCTGTTGGTTGAAGGTTGTGGGTTTGGAGTCAAAGTCGCCGATGAAAGTCAGTTTGCCCGTCGCGGCATCCATCCACCACACGTTTTTCCGGTTGCCTAAAATCTTTCGCAGATCCACTTTCATGGGCACGCTGTTGTAGTTATACACCAGCAAATAATCGTTGCCGCGGGTCGCAATGAGCCGGTTGTAGCGTGTGCCGTTCTTGCCGGCGATGACGCTTTGGTCGGGCACGCGGTCAAAGTAGGGCAAGGCGAGCATCAGATTCTTCAGGTGCTTCATCTGGTTGTAGCCCGGATCGTTGAGCGCCTGATACCAGTATTTCTCGGCTCCGTCGGTGCCATAGCCCGTGGCGTAGCCCGGCTTGAGCATCTGCATGATGGCATTGTGCCCGTAGGTGTGGCCGCAACTGCCGGCAAACACGCTCCAGTAGGCATAGCGGCGCACATCGTGAGCCTGCCAACGGGCCTCATTGGGATCGTGCAGCCCTTTGGGAATGTCCTCATAGCTCGGTTCCGAATCAAGCACGGGCTTCAAGGGACGGTAGGCCCACGTGGAGTCTACATACATCCAGTTGTCTTCCTCGGTGCTATCGGGGATGGGATAATCGGCGTTGCCCATGCGCTGCCCATACTTGCGGTGGCCGCTCTGAAAGGTGTGGAAGTCTATCCACGAGGCTTTGCTCCACCATTTGGCCGATGTGTAGCGGCCCCGGGGGTGGTAGGTCATCACATGGCGGTCGTCTGCCGAGCGGATGGCTGTGGCCAGAGCTTCCCATATCTCGGGGCGTATGTCGCCTTGAATGTCGCCGCCTATCATCCACACGATGTTGGGACTGTTCTTGTAGCGGTTGCCTAAAAAGCGACCATAGGCCTTAGCTCCGGCCACATCTATCTTCCCCTCCTTCACCAGTGTGCCCCAAATGGGCACCATAGCGATGTAGATGCCGTTTTGTTCGGCCGTGCGGACGATGTAGTCCAAATGATCCCAGTAGCCGTAAACGCCTTTGCGGTCGATGTCTGAGAAGTTCCAACCATCTATGAGCGAGGGCTGACCGTAGATGTTGTAAGAGGGCACGCCGTTCATCGTCTGCACCTGCACCACATTGTAACCGGCCCGTCGGCAGGCTTGTAGATAGTATTGGGCTTCGGAACGGTCAAGCCGTTCGGGCAACAGCCAGCCTGTGTCGCCCAACCAGAAGAAGGGCTGACCGTTGGCAAACTGAAGATAACGGTGGTTGGCAGACACCTGCAACCGACCGTTGTCCCAAGGCTTTTGTGCGCCGGCCGTGAGCGACAAACAGCACAGAAGGGCGAAGATGGAAATGATTTTCTTCATAGCGATGTCTTCTTTGATATTGTTTTTGGAGCGTTGGTTCACTTTCCGATGAGCGTCAGCGTTTGGCCCTTGTGGGTCTTCCTCATCATCATCTTGCCGTTGGCTTTCACCCGCAGCGGTTCTCCGGCGTTGGAACGGATGGCAAGCCGCACCACCCGGCCGTCTTTCCAAGCAAGGTGTTCTATCTCGAAAGCCCCTCGGGCCATCAGACCTTTCACTTCCCCCCCGGCTTTCCACGCGTCGGGCAGGGCCGGCAGCAGGTTGATATAGCCCTCATGGCTCTGCACAAGCATCTCGGCTATGCCGGCCGTACAGCCGAAGTTGCCGTCGATTTGGAACGGTGGGTGGGCATCAAAGAGATTGCGGTAGGTGCCTCCTTTCTTCTTGTCGGTGCCGTAAGCGACGAAGCGGTCATCGGTGAGTGACAATTGGTTGCGAATGAGTTTGTAGGCATGGTTGCCGTCAAGCAGCCGGGCCCACAGACACACCTTCCATCCCATTGACCAACCCGTGCTCGGGTCGCCGCGGTGGATGAGCGATATGCGGGCGGCATCGAAGAGCCGGGGAGTACCCGAGAGCGTGATTTGGCAACCGGGGTAGAGCCCGTAGAGATGGCTCACATGGCGGTGGGTGTCGTTGGGATCATCCCAGTCTTCCATCCATTCCTGCAACTGTCCCCACTTGCCAACCTGCATCGGGGGCATAAGTTTAAGCCTCTCGGCATAGTGGGCGGCCAAAGCGGCATCCTCACCAAGCACCTTCGAGGCGGCCATGACCTCACTGAAAAGCTCATTCACGAGCTGTACATCCATCGTCGTTCCGGCCGCGATGGCCACTTTCCCGTCTTTGGATGGATGGCTGTTTTCGGGAGAGACCGATGGCGAGATGACCAGCCAACCGTGCTGCGGTTCCGGAATGAGCATCTGGTCAAGAAACTCTGCCGCCCCTTTCATCACCGGATAGTAGCGTCGCAGGAAATCTTTGTCCATCGTATAGAGGTAGTGCTCCCACAGATGGCGGCAGAGCCAGGCCCCGCCGGTCATCCACATGCCACTCTGCGCATGGTCTATGCCTCCCGTGACACGCCAGATGTCGGTGTTGTGGTGGAGCACCCAACCGCTTTTGCCATACATCGTGCGAGCCGTCTCGGCCCCCGTCTCGCTCACTTCGCGGATGAGTCGGAACAGCGGTTCGTTGAGTTCGGTGAGTTGGGTGGGCTCCGCCGGCCAGTAGTTCATCTCAAGATTGATGTTGGTGGTGTATTTCGAGTCCCATGCCGGGAAGAGTTTATCGTTCCAGATACCTTGCAGATTGGCCGGTTGTCCGCCGGGCTGCGAACTGCAAATGAGCAGATAACGACCAAATTGGAAGTAAGTGGCCACGAGATAGTTGTCGTCTCGGTCGGCAAAACGGATAATCCGTTCGTCGGTGGGCAGGTCTTTGTATTGGTCTTCACCCAAGTTGAGCGTCACACGGTGCATCAACTGCCGGAATCGGCTGATGTGTTCGGCTTTGCTTTGTGCATAATCGCGAGCCATGGCAGCCCGCAAAATTTGTTCCGAACGGACGGCCTCGTCACCGGAAATGTCCTTATAGTTGTTGAAGTTGGTGGCTATCGAGATGTAGAGCACAGCCTCGTCGGCCCCTTTCACCGACACAATTCCGTCTTTGGAGTGGGTCACGGCCCCTTCCCCTTTCCCCTTTGCCACCGCCGCCATGCGCCCCATGAAGCGCACTTTGCCTTTCAGTCCTTCGTGCTTGGAAGTCACGCCAAACAGCGTGGCTTCGTCGCCCTCGCTCTTGATCATAATATCGTCGTGGGGAGTGGTGAAGTAGGCATTGAACGTGATGCAGCCCCGTTGGTCGGCCGTGAAGCGGACGGTGACCACATTGTCGGCCAACGAAGTGATCACCTCGCGCCGATAGGTCACCCCATTTGCCGTCCAACGGGTGATGGCCCGTGCCGAGTCGAGGCTCAATTCGCGGTAATAGTTTGTGTAGTTGCCCATGCCCGGCATGGAGATGTACACGTTGCCGAAAGCCTGATAGGGCATTCCCCAGTTGGTGGCCGACATCACATCTGAGGTCGCCAAGTCTTGCGCCTTCTTATACTCCCCCTTCCAAATCAGATCTTGAATCACGGGAATGGCCTTCAGCGCCTTCGCATTGGCATTGCCGTTGGGCTGTCCGGCCCAGATGGTTTCCTCGTTGAGCTGTATGCGCTCCGTGGCCGGAATACCATATACCATGGCTCCAAGTCTGCCGTTGCCAAGCGGCAAAGCATCCGTCCACACCTGTGCAGGCTCCCGATACCATAGTTTATACGGATGTGCTTGCGAGGAAACGCCTGCAAGTACAGCGATAGCCATTAGAAAAGACTTCTTAAGAATCATCATGCGCATGTTTGACAGTTATATCCCATAGACGAACATGCGCTGCTTTTGTCGTCAGTGAATCCCCATATTATAAGGCATCAAAAAAGCCGGAGCTGCTGCGGCTCCGGCTTCATTCGATTATTTAGCGGTTATGGTTGTGCGTGGGAGAACGTGACATGCCAATAATTAGCATTATCACTACTGTCATCAGCTTCCACTTTCTCTTCCGTTGCGTCGGGCAAGTTGCAGAAGAAGTCGATGCCGGTGCGTCTCTCCAACTCCTTGATAGTGATGTATTCTGTCTTACTTCCAGACTCATGGGGCGACCAAATACCCAATGCGTGATAGGTACCATTGGTTTTATTGTATGCCAATAGAGCCATATAGAAATATTGTGGTACAATCAGCCCTGCACTTGTATATCCTTGTATGTGGCCATCATCAATGGTGGCAGCTTTTACTACATACAGCGTGTCACAGTTAGAGGCTGTAGCGTATGTGTCACGCACTTTCCGCTCTAATTGCTGCCAAACGCCACTGTTGTGCCCATGTATCTGTGGCTGCATGTTGCTCAAGTAGAATGTTTGCTTATTTTGTTCTACAGAATAGAGTCGATCGCCTGATGGGCAAAGATGTCCTCTGGCATAAATGCTGGAATTACTTTTATAGTCTGCAAGTGTACTCCGGTGTGCGGGATTCGTAATCATCGGATCTTCTTTAAAATCATCGTTACGTTTTGTATTTTTTGCCATATTTCCCGCATAGAGTTGATAGCATGTCCAACGGTTGGCTTTCTTTTGTCCGTCCCATTCCAAAGAGAAGTTGACAACCTGCTCTTCTTTATTTTGAATTACGGCTTTATATGTATGTGTGATTTCATACGTCGCCTCGCGCCCTTGAATGAAGCGTGGGAACTCCAATCTCCAACCTTCTGGATTCTTCTTTAAGTCTTCTTTGGTATTCTTGTTCTTATTCTCTTCGTCGGGAGTTTCACCTCCCTGTTCGAAGAATGTCACCTCCTCGATTTGCGAATAGAGGTAGTCCACCGGTTCGGCATCGTGGACATAGACCTTGATGCCAAGCGGCTCTTGCTGCCCGTTGGGGCCGAACACGATGCGGGCACTGTCTATCTGATCCTTGACAAAGGTCACCTCCAAGCCCGTCTTGAGTTTGATGATTTTAGGCTTCTTGTCGTTTTGTGCGCTTATGCCCAGCGCAAAGACCAGGCAAAGCAGTGAAAATAGATATTTTTTCATGATTATTCGCTTCATTCCTATTGATGGTTATACATGTTTTCTGTTTCATCTTCATCGTCCCAGAGGCTCCAGCTCTTGCCATACGCATCATTGGCATTGCCGCCACCGCCTGTTCCGGGGAAATGGACATCAGTACCCTCGTCATTAATGTCGGGACTGGCTGCGGCCAGATGCTGTTCAAGCTCCAAGGCCTTAATTTTCGTGTTGGGGACAAAATATGTTTTCTTTTCCATTATAGCAGATTGTTAGTTAATAACCATTTTTTTACCATTGACGATGTAGACACCCTTGGGCAAGCCGGCTGTTCCGATACCCACAAACTGTCCATTGAGGTTGTAGACGCGGGCGTTGGCCGTTGCCACCGGGTGGTCGGTAGCCACATTGTCTATGGCTGTAGTCTCACCAACGATAGAGACCTTGGCCTCCGTCATCGTTTCAGGCACCATGAAGTAGGCTCTCAGACCTTTCATCTTGTTAGCGTCAGGTGAAGTCGTGGTGTCGGGCCAGTAGAGTTTGTTGCCCTCTCCGAGGAAACGTTCGGTCTTGTCAGTCTTCATCGTATAAGGACTGTAGGTGCCGGCAAATCCGCAACTGCCGTGCATCACTTTCCGGGCCTCGGTCTTGGAGAGCGTCACGTCGGTGTAGGTGGGATTCTCAATGACTGTGGCCGGCTTGAACAGATAGGGCACGCCCGGTTCCACAGATGCGGCTTCCACAAACTTCATTGTCTGTCCGTCCACGTTGTCGTATTTGCGCAGCTTACCCCCTTCGAAGGTTACGGCAAAAGGCAGGGCGAGCGTATTCCATTTGTCGGGAGAGAATGTGCGGTGCAGGCGCACGGTGGCGTGGGGAATGTCAGCCGTCGGAGAAGTGAAGTTGCGAGTTTCGTCTATCACATAGATGAGCGGACGGAAGTCTCGGGCCTCCACATTGTGAGCCTCCGTCTTCTCCACCTTATTGTATATAGGGCGCAATTCGATACCTGTCGCAGTGGGATAAACAATGGCCGAGAGGTCTACAATAGCCCCTTCGTATGGCTGCTGATAGAAAGCATCGCCATTGAGACTGTAAGCATTGTTCAATATGTAAGTCTGTCCGTTTGCCTCGAGCTTGCCATTTTTCATGGTCAAGTCTTTCATTGTAACCCAGTCGCCAAGATGGGTGGCGTGTTCACCGGCTTTCATGACAGCAGGCTCCACATCAGACTCCTGTACCGGGGCAGCTATCACGAGGAAAGCCGTGTGTGTGTCGGCCACAGCTTGCAGGGTGGTCATACCGTTTTGGGTCATTTTCTTGCCAACGATGTAGCCTGCAACGTGCTGGTTGTATGCCATAGCAGGCTTAGCCTTGACACCAGAGAAGCAAACCGTGCAATCCTTGTCGCGGATGAAGGCATCGTCATTGCCGGCAAAGAGCACACGGGCATTGTCGGCATCGGCAATGTAGAGATGTACAGGCGTTTCGTCTGCGATGTCTTTCAGAGCGGCAAGCCCGTTTACCTTTTGGGTGGGTTTGGGCACAACAGGGGGCTCGCCGGACTCTTCATAATCGACGATTATCTTTTTGATGTAAATGGCTGTGGAAGAAGTCTGCCCATAGGAAAGAACGATTTCTCCGGTTCCTGAACCTTTAAATTCTATTTCGGTAGAAGCACTTGTCAAGGTATATGCTTGCCCGATTTGGGTACCGCCAACGGTGACCTTAAGAGTGGCATTAGTGCCTTTTGCTCCACTTGTTTCCACTTTGACGGAGGATATGGTCCCTTGGATGCCGGTTGTAGATAGCGTCATAGTCTTTGCGGGCTTTTTACTCTTTCCAAACTGTTGCCCTTTCTTTTTATCATAGCCGAAATAGCCCCCATCGGTTTGGAGCGTCCATTCAACTCCTCCCAATGATTGTGTGCCATTTCCGCTAAACACCTTTTTTGTAAATTCATACGTGTAGGTATTAGCCCGCACGGTGGTTGCCAAAACTGCGAGCAGAATTGGCATGGTTAGTCGCAATAAATAATTCATTGTGTTGTTTATATTTAAGTTTGTTATAACTTTTGAGTTGGGGTTGGTTGTTTAAGTTCGATAACGCCACAAATATAATCAATATTTCCGATAAAACAAGCAAGAGAGCCGATTTTTTTTCTATTTTTTATTCGCATGATAGCCTTTTATGTAGTCGGAATCATTCAGTTTGTTATGAAAAATCGGCAAATGGTCGTTTGTTAAAATAAAAATTGAAAGCTGGAGAAAGTACACACAACTTCTAATGCGCATTTCCCCGTAGACAGAAAGATGGCATTCAGCAGTTTTCAGCACCATTTACTATAAATCTGAAAGTATAGCTTGAAAACTCCAAAAAACCTTTTGAAAGTTTTCGCCTTACTTGACATAAAAATCACCTCCAAAAGTATAGTGCCCTGCTCCAGCCGCAACAAAATGTCAAAACAGACGAAAAAAGACACCCGAACGGCCACACTCACATCCTCAAAGGGCCACACTCAACTTGCGATTCAGGCCCATCCACAACCCTGCGGAGCCCCTTTCGTATCCCAATTCGGCCTCCGCAAGCACCTCTGCCGGCAACATCCACGAAAAAAGGGAGCACACGCGTACTCCCCTTGCCACAGCAAAGATACGATGGAAAATGGCCGAATGCAAATCAAGCACGATATTATTTGACAATATAAATTTGTAAGTTGAGTCCGTAAATGTACTATGAATGATGAATATAGGTGATAGTAATAGATTTGTAACACAAAAAGACCGGAGTCTTGTTCATCCGTCGCGCTTGTTTAAGGTGTTGTGCAGAGATTATTCTAAAATTCTTAATCAGATGATTTCGAGAATTTGGGAGACTGTTTTTTGTAAATGTTCAAATTCTTTTCGTCCGATTTGTAAATGATGGTATCTATAAAATAAAGGTTACCGTCGATGCCGACAAGCACGTTGTTGGGAGAGGCATCAAAGATATCATGTACTTTGTTGGAATAGTATTCTCCATCTATTTGTGGCATAAAGCCCAACCGTTGCAATTCATTATTGATTTCCTTTTCTGTGGCTTCGCGTTCAGAGATGATGTAAGGTTGGCTAAGTACGGCACAGACATTACCGTTTTTATTTTCAGCAAAGCCTAACAGTGTATAGGCACAATCAGGAAAGTATTGATTATGAGCTTTTATACGGTCAAAAAACGGAGTGAGGTTGTCATCGGAATAACGGAAGTCGTTTAGTTTGTAAACGACATTTCCTTCTGTAGACAGGTAAACTTCGTTCTCAGATCCGCGATCTGCATAAATCCCAAGCGAAGCTGCTTCTATCCATAGATTTTGCTCTATTGCCCAATCCTTTAGACGGACTATTTGGATTCCCTTGCAGACCGTTGTTCCCGCAACCGATTGAATTGATTCAAGCACTCCTTGCGCGACAACTTGAGCTTGCTCCAAGATTCTACCGATTGGAGCTTGATCGCGTTTATCTTCTTGTGATAGTCGTTGAGAATCGCTTCCATTCATTATTCCTTTCACATTAATCTTATGTTGCAAAAATAACCAAACATTCCCATCTGTGCAAGTTTTTGACCATAAGAATTTGCTGCGGAAAGCCATTTAATGACGAAAAACTCTACACAAAGAAAACATATGCGTACTCCTTCTGCCACGGCAAAACACGATGAAACAAGGCCGAATGCAAATCAGGTGTGATATTATTTGACAACTTCTGCAGGTGTCCCTAAAAGCCAACACCTTGCCACACTCCGGCTCCCCACTCCACCACAGAAAGAGATACTTCTGCTCCGATTCGAGAAACAAGGGCCGATTTTTGTGGAAGTATCAAAAAGTGGTGTCGAAAAATCAAAAAACAAGTGGTTCGTCTTCTTTCAGAAGATATATTTGTGAGATAAACTACGATCTATTAAACCACAATCACTAATAACTAAAAACAATGCAGTATGAAAGACATTTGCAGAAAGAAATGGCCTGCCTTGTGCAGGCTATCATTGATGACAACGGTATTCTTTGTATTTTCAGTCATCGGGGCCCATGCGCAATCGGTCGTTACGGGAAGTGTGAAAGACGGCAGCGGCGAACCGATCATCGGCGCCACCATCATGGAGAAGGGCACCTCCAATGGCGGAGTGACCGACCTTGACGGCAACTTCTCCATCAAGGTGGGCGACCATGCAACGCTTGTCGTCTCCTACGTGGGATATGAACGGCAGGAGGTGCCGGTGGCCGGCAAATCTACGGTCAATATCGTTTTGACAGAAAGTGACAGAACCATTGATGAAGTGGTGGTGGTCGGTTATGGAGCAATAGCCAAACGCTCGGTTTCCACGGCCATCTCTACGGTCAAAGGTGACAGGATAGCCGGCATGCCTACATCCAATGTAGCTCAGAGCCTCGTAGGCATGTCGTCGGGCATCACGTTGCAACAGGTCAACGGTGAGCCCGGAGCGGCCCCTGCCATCCGTATCCGCGGAGCGGGTTCCATCAATAGCGGCAACGACCCCTTGTATGTCATCGACGGCTATCCCACGACAGACAGCGAACTGTTTAACAGCATCAGTCCTACCGATATAGATGACATACAGATATTGAAAGATGCGGCATCATCGGCCATCTATGGTTCCAAGGCCGGAAACGGGGTCATCATAGTGACCACGAAAAGCGGACGGACGGGCAAGTCAAGGGTTTCTTTCTCCACCCAGATAGGAGTCAATCAGGTGCAACGCTATGTAGATGTCTTGGGCTCCAAGGACTATCTTGACATGATCATCGAGGCCCGCACCAACAATGGCACCATCGGCAACTTCCCGGGATTGCTCAAACTCCGGGAGAGTGGTGACTATGCCAATACCAACTGGCAAGACGAGATATTCAGAAATGCCCTGAACTATCGGGCCAATGCCAATGTGACGGGGGGCAACGAGAATGTGACCTACCACTTTTCGGTCAACTACCAGAACGAAGACGGCATCTTGCTAAACTCCTATTATAGAAAGGTGAACGTGAAAGGGGGCTTCGATGCCAGACTGAACAAGTATGTCAAAATAGGTGTCGGATTCTCACCCACCTACACCAAGAAGCGGGCACAGCAGCCGGCAGGCGGCGGCACTGAAGACGTGACGGGCGTTATAGCCGAGGCACTGTCCTATCCACCCATTTTGCCTGTATGGCAGCCCAATGGTGACTACACGCAGATAGCACAGCACTACACGCGCTATGGGCTCAACAACCAGTTGAGAAATCCCGTTGCCAACCTTTTGGAGAACAGTAATGACTCGTGGAGCATCAGGACGCTCACCAATGCCTATATAGAGATAAAGCCTCTCAAGAGTCTGACGGTGCGGTCCTCCGTGGACTTGTCAACCAATTCCACGAAACTCGACTACTACCAATCGGCCTGTCTGTTGGGAGCTAACGAGACCGGCAACAAGTCTACACCCAATCTTTCGGCCATAGATGCCTATCGCGCCTCCGGATTCGGCTACAACACCTATTGGTCTACCACAGCCACCTATGACCGCATGTTTGGCGAAAAGCATCATCTGAATGCTGTCTTGGGCTATGACTTCGAATATAACAGCGACTTCAGCGTGAGACAAGACGACCGTACGGATGCAGACAACCCCGTGGCCTACAAGAACACGAGCATCACCAACGTGATGGGGGCCAACCTGTGGACAGGCTCTTCGAGAAACACAAAATATGCTTTCGATGCACTATTCGGGCGTGTCATTTACGACTACGACAGCAAATATGTCGTGTCGGGCTCGTTGCGTCGCGACCGCTCCAGCAAGTTCGGGCCCGACAACAGGTCGGGACTGTTCTATTCCGGTTCGTTGGCTTGGAACATCACCGAAGAACCGTGGATGAAACGGCTCTCATGGCTGACCATCGCCAAGGTGCGCACCAGCTACGGTGTGACGGGCAATGACCAGATAGGCACCAACTATGCATGGATATCCACCATCAACACCAACCACAATGTCGTGTTTGGCAACGTCTCCTTTCCCACCTATTACCCTAACGGATATTCCAACAGGGAACTGGGATGGGAGAAAAACAAGCAAGTGGACTTGGGGATAGACCTCGCCTTCTTTAACCGTATCAATCTCACCGTAGACATGTACAGGCGTACGAGTGATATCGTGATGCCGGCCAACATACCCGATTTCAACGGCATTGCGGGAAGTGTGTATATGAATTCCGGAGAGGTGGAGAACAAAGGTATCGAAGTGCAGCTTAGTGCCAAGGTGCTCCAAGGCACATTCAACTGGGAGACGACTTTCAACTGGTCGCTCAACAAAAACAAGATACTCTCCCTGGCCAACAACCAGAAACAGCTCGCCAACGGCAAGGCAGGCACCAAGTGGGCCGATGTCATTCGCAATTATGTGGGCCGCCCCATGGGTGACATGTATATGCTGAAGGTCATTGGGACTTTCAATACAGAGGCAGATCTACAGAAATATGCCAAGAAAGGAGCCGAGGCTTTAGGCGACCTGATATTTGAAGATGTCAATGGCGACAAGGTCATCGACACCAACGACTATCAGTGTGTGGGCAACTATCAGCCCGATTTCACCTACGGATGGACCAACAAACTGGGATATAAGAACTTTGACTTGGCAGTCACGATTGACGGACAGGTGGGCGGAAAGGTGATCTATGCTGCGGCCAGAGCATTCACGCTGAACCGCTACGATGATAATGTGCTGGCAGAGTCGGGGCTTAATCGCTGGAGATCGGCAGAACAACCGGGTAACGGATTCTCCCACAAGGCCGGTACCAACAATCTGGGGGCAAACATCAGTCCTTCCACCCGCTATCTCTACAATGCCGATTTCTTGCGCATCCGCAATATCGCGTTGGGCTATACCATGCCACGAAAATTGTGCAGCAAGATAGGTGTAGAGAGTGTAAGATTCAGCATGAATGTGCAGAATCTGTGGACTTTCGACAGCTATCCCGGCTATTCGGTAGAGGCCAACTACAAAGGTAATTCGGCTACCAACAATGGGGTGGATTTCGGCGGATATCCCATCTCAAGGGTTATCACTTTCGGAGTAAACTTAAATTTCTAAAAGAAAGGGCATGATGATGAAAAAGATAAAAGACATTCTATTGTATTCCGTAATGGCAGTAGCATTAACAAACACTGTGGGGTGCAGCAACAGTTTCTTTGACAGGTATCCTTCCGACTCCATGCAGATGGAGACCTATATGAAGAACGAGAGCGAGGTGCAGACCATCCTGCTGGATGTGTATTATTATTTGCAGACCGTGAGCCAGAATGTTGTCTATGTCAACAGTCTGTGTACGGACGAGGCGTATGATTATAAAATCAACAATGCCACCGACTTCATCAATATGAACGAAAGCATGTGGGATGCTACATTGGGCATCACCGCCTCGATATGGAGCGACTGCTATAAAATGATTAACCGTTGTAACAATGTCATAGAAAAGGCAGGCAATGTGAGCAGTGCCAATAAGGCGCGATTTGAAGGAGAAGCCTGCTTTTTCAGGGCCTATGCTTATTTTACATTGGTGCGTCTGTTCGGCCCCGTACCGTTGACAACAACTGTTATTGACGACTATTCCACACTCTATGGTTATGAACGGAGCGGAGTCGATGAGGTGTATAAGCAGATAAATGCCGATCTGGCTACGGCCATTGCCAACCTGCCTGACAGCTATGAAGCGGGCACCTCGTCAGGGCGCGCCACCCGGTTGGCTGCCTATACAATGCAAGCTGAGGTGGACATGACCCGCAACGACTTCGTGTCGGCCAAGAAATCCTTGCAACAGGTCATCAATTATGCTAATGCCAATACCGGGAAACTGGGACTACAGGCTTCGATAGCGGACATCTACGGTTCAGACAAACCGATGAATAAAGAAATCATTCTCGCCGCACAGTTTAACAATGGAGCTACGGTAGTGGCCAACGACTTGATGAAACGAAGCATTCCAAATGTGAGTCCCGGCACACAACCCAGCTACACCTATGCTGATGGTACAAAGTCTACCATCTCTTGTTCACAGGGAACAAGTTGCCTGTTGATGACTTGGGAGTTGTATAATCTCCTCCGCAGCTATCCTAATGACAAGCGTTACAAGGAGATGACGTATGACGGAATATACGACACCCGCCAATCCATTTCGAAGCAAACAGCCGAGGTAAAGGTCAATGCCAACGGATATGCTTACTTACCGACAACATTGAAGTATTATGACTTTGGCAATCAAGGGCTGACCAAGTGCGCCAGTGGATGCGACAACATCATATACAGATATGCCGATGTACTCCTGATGTATGCGGAATGCCTCAATGAGGCCGGGGCTGCGGCCGAGGCTGCTTCGTGGCTGAACTTGGTGAGGACGCGTGCAGGCCTTGACAACACGACTGCTGCGACCAAGAACGAAATGGCTAAAGCCATTGAAGACGAACGACTGCTGGAACTTTGTTTTGAAGGACACCGATGGTATGACTTGGTTCGCACCGGAAGATTGAACGAGGTGATGGTCACTCATTTCAATCACCGCACTCCGGGGTTGTCGGCAACGCTTCAGGCCAATGATAACGGAATGGTGGTGAAAGATTGCAACAGCACACAGGGCACTCCCCTGAAATGGAAATTTGCCGATGGCAAGACAGCACCACTCTTTGCCATTCCGTATAGTCAAACCCAACTGATGAAAGGGTGGAAGCAGAATGAAGGCTATTGAGGGAGCTTGTCAGGGAAAAGACCGAAATTCCCACAGTAAAAGGAAAATAAGAACCGTAGGACTTCATCAAATCTAAAGTCAGGAAAACAAAGAAGAGGAGCACAAAGGGAAAGAATACGATTGTATCTTCTATCCTTTGTACTCCTCCTTTTCTTTTCGTATCTTGTTTATTCTCCTTCCAACGGCCAGTTGGGAGAAGGATGCCTGATGGCTTTCATTTCCTTGTCGAACTCTTTCACCATTTCGGGATATTGGTCCGCCAGATTATGCCGTTCCTCCATATCCTCCTTGATGTTATACAGCTCTAAAGGAGCACCTCTCTTGGTTGTGACACATTTCCAGTCACCTTTACGGGCCGCCCTCTGTACCCCGGGAAACTCCCAATAGAGCAGCCGGTGATCGGTATCCAGTTGCTTGCCATAGAAAAGAGGCAGAATATTTATGCCGTTGAGGTGTTGTGGCAGATGCTTGGTGCTGCCGGTGAGTGCTGCAAACGTGGGCATCATGTCGGGAAAGTAGATGATGTTTTCAAGCGTCCGGACAGGTATCTTGCCCGGTTGGTTGACAATCAGCGGCACGCGGATGCCTCCCTCATAAAGCAGACCTTTACGCCCACGGAAGACGCCGTTGCACTTGAGCAGTTTTAGCGGGGCTTGTACGGCTGCACCATTGTCGGAAGCGAAGACCACGAGCGTGTTTTTCCTGAGCTTCAGTCTTTCCAGTTCTTTCATCAGTCGTCCGATGGCCGCATCCATGTGAGTGATAAGGGCTGCATAGCGTTTGGTATTCATGTCCCAGTTCTCGCCGTCATACCACGAAGTGTCATCGATGATGTAGGGCTCATGAGGCGCATCGTAGGCCAAGTAGAGGAAGAACGGTCTGTCTTTGTTTTTACGGATGAAATTGATCGCGTCTTCGGTAGAAAGGTCCGTGTTGTGCATGACATGCTTGTCATGGGCGTTGGCCTCAATGTTGATGAGTTTGTCGTTGTCAAATCTCCAATAAGGATAATAGTAAGGATCGTTGGAAAAGATGGTACTGATAAGCCACCCGTGGAACTCATCAAAGCCGCGGTTGAGTGGAGTGGCTTCAGGATTGAAGCCGTCAAGATGCCACTTGTTGACGAGACAAGTCTTGTAACCGGCACTTCTGAGTACGGTGGCGATGGTTGTGTCGGTAGGCAGGAGATTCATTCTTCGGATATAAGACACGCTGCCATCAGGACTCACCTTCTTTCCTTTGATACCTCCTACCTTGCAGAAGTTGTCACGAATGGTGGTGTTTCCCGTGTTTTTGCCTGTCAGCAGTGAGCATCTGGACGGTGAACTGATGGCCGAGCCGGCATAGCATTGGGTGAATGTCGTGCCGGTTTTGGATAGGTTGTCAATGTTCGGTGTTTTGACAAAATGGCTGCCAAAACAAGAGATGTCACCATAACCAAGGTCATCGGCAAGGATGAATACGATGTTCGGTCTTTCAGGTGTTGCTTTACTTTGTCCGTTTGCATTCAATACCATTTGGGGTAGGAGTCCGGCTAAAGAGAGCAGTCCTACACCACGGAAGTAGATTTGTTTCTCCATGTGTATGTAGTTGTTTAAATGATCGGCCCGATTTTTGCACGGGCAACTCCGGTAATAAGCATCATTACTATCGCAAATATAGTGATAATAATGGATAACGCCAAGTTTTTAGTGGAGAAGTGTATGTCTCACTTCAACCGACATGTAGACTCATTGCCGGATCTAATAGAAGCAGGAACTTCCTTGTTGGTCAACGTTCAAGTCCCGTCTCCATCATCCGGCGCGGTTCGATGGTGACCTTAGTCTCATCTATCATAGTGCGGTCGAGATCGAAAACGCGGGCAAAGAAATCGTAATTGGCCTGTCGCTTGTTGGGGCCATAGTCGTGTCGCTCAGCAGGAAGGTGTACGTTTTCCACCTTATCTTGGGCCCCATAGAAGCCGTAGATGCGGCGGAGGTAGGGATATTCGAGCGTGGGCACAGAGGCAGTCCAGTCGCCTCCGTCGCTCACTATCTGTAAGGGACGGGGCGCAAACATGGCAATGAGCTCGGGATTACACGTGCCTCCACCCGCCAGATGGATGGGCCGGCCGCTCTCGCAGGGGCAACCGCCGTCGAAATGGCTGGCCAGATTGACGGTGGGGGCAGCTGCCGTGATGCGGTCGTCAAGCACGGTGAGCAGAATGGTATGGCTGCCACCGCCGCTACCACCATTGGCACCGATACGCGACCGGTCGATGTCGTGTCGGTGGTTCCACAGATAGTCAAGCAGTTTGAGGGCACAGGCCGCTTGGTAGACATGGGCCCGGTCGGTGCGATGGGCCTCACGCCCCACTTCCTGCTCGCTTTCGCCATAACCGTAGAGGTCGAAATCCACACAAACGGCTCCCATCCGCGCCAATGTGGCGAGCCGTTTCTGCTCGTCAGGGCGCGTGCGCGTCTCCCAATGTCCGTCGGGGCAGATGATGAGGGGATATTTCCTCACATTCTTCCACCGCCGTTTCGTCTCTTTCGAGGGGGCAGGCGCATAGATGGTTCCGAACACGTGCTGCCCGGGGGTCAGCTCGATGCAGATGTTCTGCATGGTGTAACCGTCGTGCTTTCTCACTTTGGAGAACACGGGACGAGTGTTCACACAGGAGTCGAGGAAAGCATCGATGCCGAGCCGCATCCGCACTTCGCGCCGCAGACTGTCGCGGCGAGCCTCCCAAGCCGTGCGGTCGGCATAGAGCGTGGAAAGATAGTTGAGCATCTTCGCGCCCTCCTCTGTGTGGCGGCGGGGATATTCGTAGGGTTTGATCTTATAGCTACCGTCGGGCTGTCTCCACCATTTAAAGTCGAAATAGGCACAGATGTTCGACAGCGTTTCCTCCAGTGAGTAGGGGCGCACGCGGAAGTCGGCGTAGGGCAAGCGTAGCCCTGCCGTGTCTACATTGTATTTCAACCGAACATTCCAACGCCGGGCCACATCGCCCATCACATCGTGCAGACTACGGGTATAGTGGCCCGCGTAGTCATTCTGTGCGAATGTTGCACTCCAACCGTAAATGGCGCAGAGCGCAGAAAGAATCAATCGTTTCATTGTCAAGATGTAAGTTTTGTCTGTCAGGGGCGGTGATGTCGAGGAGGAAACGTCCGTTTTCTATCCTCCATGCCACACTCACCCGTTTGCCATTGACTGTTGTACTGCCTTTGGCCCATGTCAGGTCGCCCACGGGATGGGGCGAGACGGTGACCTGCCGGCCGCTCACACGAATGCCTACGAGCCACGGCACAAGCAGATTGTTGATGTGTGCCATCATGAAATGGTTTTGTGAAGCTCCCAACTCGGGATTCCACTGTTCTGCGAGCGTTGTCATACCCTGCTTGAGTTGGAAGCCGTAGCCCGGCATCTCATCGTGGTTGAGCATCCGGTAGAGCAGTTCGCCCTGTCCTTCCTGCACCAACACATTAAAGAGATAGCGCGTGCCGATGTCACCGGTGGTCAGTCGGGTGCCGTGGGTGTGGATGTCATCAACAAGATGTTGCATCACCCGGTCTTTCACCTCCAACGGTACGATACCCAATTCCAACGGAATGGCATTGGAGCATTGGCTTCCCGAACCGTAGGAAGCCGTCTCGGGATGGAAGAACTCTTTTTGAAAGGCAAGCATGATGCGCTCGGCGATGACTCCATACATGATGGCCTCGTCGGCCCTACCGGCTATCAAGGCAGCCTCCTGCACCAGACTGACCCACCGATAGTAGTGGGCCGTGGCCACAAGTGCCACGGGGGTGTTTTTCGAAAAGCCCGCCTTGCCGGGGCCGTAGTCGTACCAATCGCCGAGTCCCATACGGAGCACGTAGGCAGAGTCGCGCGAATGAAGATAGTCCACATAGCGGCGCATGGCCGGATAGTATTGTCTCACGAGCGAGGAGTCGCCGTAGTGGCGCATGTAGAGGAACGGCAGGGCCACCAAGGCACCGCCCCATTCGGGCGATTCCTGAAAAGGCTTGGCCCACGAACCTTCAAACTTGATATACTCAGGGGCTATCTCGGGCATCGACCCGTCGGCATGTTGGGCATCTGCAAGCTGCTGCATAGTTTGTTCGATCATGGCCCGGCAGTCGTAGTTGTAGACAAGTCCTTCACCGTTGATCCAGTCCTGTTCGAGCCATCCGAGTTTCTCGCGATGCGGACAGTCGGTCCACACGTGTTGCCAGTTGCTCCGGATGGCCCGGTCGATGAGCCGGTAGGTGTCATTGAACAGCCGGTTGCTGCATTCAAAGTCGCCCGTCTTAGGTGCCGAGTTGTAGATGAAGCACGATTGCAGGCACTCCAACACGGGCAGTCCTTCGGGATTGTCGTCACCCGTCATCACCGCCCCCTCCACCTCTATGTAGCGGAATCCGTAGTAGGTGAAGCGCGGATGCCACGTTTCGGCTGCCTCCCGGGAGCCCCGGAGCGTGTAGGTGAGATAGTAGGGCCGGCCCGTCTGCTTTTGGTTCACGTGCCCGTCGGGCGTAAGAGTCTCCCCAACGATGAGCTTCACCGACTGCCCCCACCGTCCACGGACGGTGATTTCGGGAAAGCCGGCAAGGTTTTGACCCATGTCGAACACCATCCCCGGAAGCCTCCGGGCCACGGGATAGCGTTCCATGATTTTTACTGGAGCAGCTATCTGGGGGCGGAGTGTGCCGAGCGGAGGCCGGAGAGCGAGTGCAGCCTTGGAGGCTGGAGGTGTATCTTCCTTGCGGGCATCGTAATCTTCTCCGCCATAGATGCTATTGTAGACGACCGGACTTTCCACCCACTTCCATTCCTCCGACCGACTTTCTATTGTCTCCCGACTACCGTCGTTGTAGACGATGGCGAGATGGAACAACAGTTTGAGCGGGCCGTAGTTGCTTTTCAGTTTGTGGTAGCGCAGCCCCTGCTCGTGGTAAAAACTGTTGCCAAGCATCACGGCTATGGTGTTGTCGCCGGCCTGCGAAGCCTTTTTCCCCTTCGTAGCCGGCTTTTTGTTTGCTTCCGCAGCGTGTTGTAAGACACCCGTGAGGTCTATTGTGTTGTAGAACACGGTCTTGTCGTAATCGCTCCACGCCGGTGCCAAGATGTCGTCGCCCACTTTCCGGCCGTTCACATACAGTTCGTAGGTCCCCAATCCACAGATATTGAGCTTCGCTTCCCGGATAGGTTTGCCGCACCTGACAGTCCTCATCAGCACAATACTCCGCCCCGCCAACGAGTCGTGAGCATTGGCCGTGGCCCCAATCCACTGCGCATTGCCGAAATCAGGATGTGCCCGAGCGACGGTTGTCAGCATCGCCAACGACAGCAGTGTAACCAATGTGCGACACCTCAATAGCTGCTTTGTAATATTATATAATGTAAATGTTCTCATCTCTCTATAATTCTATTCTTACTCTTCCCATATCTTTGCGATTAGCTTTCAGTTTGCCGTCTACATAAACGCTCAGGCCTTTACCGGCATGATAGCGCGAGCCGTAGCGGTCCCACACGATGGAGAGGTCATGACCGTGGTAGCGCACCTTGTCAAGACAGAAGTAATCCCACTTGCCGACAGGCAACAGCGGATTGACGACAAGGCTGTTCCCCGCACTCGGACGGAGCCCGCAGAGGCCTGTGATAATCAGATCGTTGAAAGTGCTGTGATTGTAATAGCGGCTGCGTTCTTGATCTCCTTTGAGCCAATAGCCCGTGGTCTCGTCGAGATATTCGCCGATGTAGGGTTTTCCCCGGTGGTTCTGGCTCTGCACATACTTCTCCAGTTCGGCGAAATAGAGGCTGTCGCCTACCACGGGACGGCTGTAATCATTGAGGTAGTTGGCCAAGGCCGTGAGTGTCTGAGCCGTGGCGAAAGGCCACACAGCACCATCCCATTCGCATTTTCCCACACCGTGGGTACGGAACTGCGGATGGCGGCGCTCGGCGGTAGTCTGTCCGTAGGGAGCGGAAAAACCTTGTGAGTCGCCGCATTGCCGCCATGCCTGTGCATATTTGGCGTTGTCGGAAGGCAGATTGAAGTACCACGGAATGAAGCCGACAGCCTCACGCACATTGGCGAAGGAATCTTTCTTCAGCACCTCGAAAAAGTTGTGGCGGTCGTTCCATAGGTAGTTTTCCACCAAAGTCTTCAGCGTATCGGCCTTGGTGTTATAAATCTTGGCTGTTGTCATGTCCCCCGCAAGGGTGGCAATGGCTGCGATGGCGCGCGCATTGCCATACATGTAGCTGTTGATGCTCGGCCGCTCGTTCTTCTCCTTGCGCCCCCCGCTGATGGTTTCTTCCATCGCATCACGCACGTCATACTGCCAATAAAGAGCCGCAGAGGGGCATTTGTGGGCTGCGAGGCCTTCCATTCCTTTCTGTGACGGGAAAGGACGGGCGATGCCCTTATGCCCATCCCACCTTGCATATTCTTTCTCCAAATCGGGCAAAAGTGCCACGGCCAGCTCCTTACGACCGTCCACGAGATAGCGGGCCCATAGGGCTGCGGGTGTCCACGAACTGTAGAAGTCGAGCTTCCGCATCGCTTCGCCGTCGTTGCCGTGGTACCACGTGTTGACTATCTGATCAAGATAGACGGGATTGCGGAGCCACCGGCTTTCGTAGATGTGGTGGCCGAGGGCGGAAGAGATGAGATTATACTTGTCGGCATAGCTGCGCGGCACCAGAAACTCGGTCATGGCATAACCCACATCGGTGAGTTTGATATGCTTGCGGAGCGTCCACCAGCGGTAGTAATACATCTGTTCGAAGTCTTGCTGCGGACATTCGAAGAGCGGAATGTTTTCTTGCATCCACTCCCAAGCGTGTGCGTTGGGAATGGCCTGCACGACATTCTCATCCTCCATCGCGTTGAAATAGTCCACATAATGCCTGTAATCAGCCGAACGGAGGAAAGCCGCCCCGCTGTCGGTATCGCGGGAAACGGTCTTGAAATGGGCTATGCGGTAGACAGCCAACGTGTCCGTGTTTCCTGCCCCGGGCAGCGTGTCGTCCCGGTCGGCCGGTGTGTCGATGTCGGGCAGCGTGCGTGCGGCTCCCGTCCGGAACATCACGCGCTCTATGCTGTGTACAGGGGCAAAAAAGACGCGCTTCACCACCTGCTTGCCATCAACGAAGAGTGTTATCATGCGGTCGGCCACAGACAGTTCGGCATCGATATGATAGGTGCGGTCGGGCTCATATTTGAGAAACGTGCCATAGCGCGCACCGCTCTTGCAGCGCGCCGTACCGTCGGCTGTGAACTCCAGACGCGAGCAGGCCAAGCCGTTTTTGTCGAGAAATTCTATCTGCAACAACCCGTTGTGGTTTTGCGCCGCCTGTATGTCGAAACTCACACGGAGCTCGGATGTGGCCGGAATCTTGCGCTCCACCCGGGCATAGTCGAACGGATCTTTGTCCGACAGCACCAGCCACTCGCCATCGAGCGACACCCGTGCCAGAAGCGGCGAATAGATGTTCCACGCCGTGAGCTTGGACAGTCGGGCTACGCAAGAGAAGTCATCGTCGGCCTGTGCATGAGCCTCTGTGGTCACGGGAACGGGCACGCGAGCCACCCACATATCCTCTTTGTTCATGCTGTAGGCCACCCACAAATCTCCGTCGGCAGGCTGCCCGTTGCCTTCCAAGATGCCTCGCACATATTGCGGGCCGTAGCTCTTGTAGTTGCCGCCATACCGCATGGGGGGCACTTCTCCGTTGACGAGATTGAGCGTGGTGTATTCCTGCCCGTCACGAGAGAGACTGATGGCCAGCGGCCAGCGAAACTCCGAGGGATTGTAGACCGTGGCATACATGCCGTCGCCCAACCGCTGTCCCCATATCTTGGCATTGCTGTTGACAAATCCCCGGGCGCGGTTGACGGGCCGGCTCCACGTTCGTCCCCCATCAGCCGAAATGCTCGTCAGCGCATGCTTCCACAGGCCCACGAGTCGGCCGTCGGGCAGCGTATAGTCGTTGTAGGCCCTGTAAGGCTCCTTGAGCGGAAGGAGGGCATCACCACGGTCGGCTTCCTCCACCCACCCCATCAGTATGCGCGGATTGGAGAGCATCTCCTCGCAGGCCCGACGCAGCCATTTGTCCCCTTTCCTCCAGTTGGGAAAGTCGGTGTTTGCGGCATTGAAGCCGTGGTTGTAGTAGATGAAGTAGATGGGACCGAACGAACCGTCGCCCTTGATTTCGCGGATGACGCGTCCGATGCCGTTGCCATCGTTATTGTGGTCTTTCTTATTGAGGCACACGCCATACGTCCCGAGAGCAAAGAGCCGACCGGCTTTTGACACATAGAAGCCCTGCCGCTGGTGCATCACGGCCACCAGTCGGTGGGCCTCTCCCTCCACACCCGCTTTTCTGAACCCTTCGGGCACCCGGTATTCCGGAAAGAGAACCACCGGTGTACTCCACGCATAGCCGTCTGTGGAGGTTTGCAGCAGCGTGCGCGAGGGTGGCACCTGCTCGTCACGCTCATCCGAGAGGTAGTGCATGTAGAAGCGACCGCGCCAATAGGCCATCATCGGCTGGTGGTTGTAGGTCCATCCCCAGCCGTTGGCAGCGGTGGGATACTCCCGGTTGGCCCTCATTGTCTGGATGTTATGCACGCCCACTACGGGAGACAGACCGCCGTCATGGCGCATGGGATTGCTCATCCGGGTGCCGGTATAACAAACGCTCGATTGTGCCGTCACGCCCCTTGGGGCGCAGGCGAGCATACCAACCAGGGCGCAAAGCAGTTTTCTTCTCATGTCGGTAGCTTTCTGTTCTGTCGGCAAAATGCCTTCGGTGTTTCTTATCTTAGACGAAAAATCAGCCGTTTTGTAACCATTATCTCCCAATGCTTATCAACTATCACCGGCCATTAACTTGTCAACTCGTCCACTTGTCAACTCGTTTACTTATCTGCTCATCCACTTCTTTGCAACTGAGTTGCAAAACTTTTCTCTTACCTTTGCAAACGGAAACGGGAGACATAGCCCATCCGAAGAAATGAAAGAAAAGAACCAAACCAAGATGATATGAATCGAAAACTTGTAAGAATCCTCCTCTCGGCCGTGCTGCTGACGGGAGCCGTAGTCGTAGAGAAAACTGCCGGCCTTGCCACATGGCAACTGCTGCTGGTTTATCTCGTGCCCTATCTGATAGCCGGTTATGATGTGCTCGGCGAAGCCGTGGAAGGCATCATGGAGGGAGACCCGTTTGATGAAGACCTGCTCATGAGCATCGCCACCATCGGTGCACTGCTCATCGGCTTTCTGCCGGGAGCCGAGACCGAGTTTCCCGAAGCCGTGTTTGTGATGCTCTTCTTCCAAGTGGGCGAACTTTTCGAAGACTATGCCGAGGGGCGCAGCAGGGAGTCTATCTCCCACCTGATGGACATACGCCCCGACATTGCCCATGTGGAGCGTAGTGGCGAACTGGCAACCGTGGCTCCCGAAACCGTGGCGGTGGGTGAAACTATCGTAGTGAAGCCGGGAGAAAAGGTGCCGATGGACGGCGTGGTGACGGAAGGGACATCCAGTCTGAACACCGTGGCCCTGACGGGCGAGAGCGTTCCCCGCACGGTGACGGTCGACGGCGAGGTGCTCTCGGGCTGCGTCAACCTCTCTGGACTGCTCAAGGTGAGAGTCTCCAAGACCTTCGGCGAGTCGACGGCCTCAAAGATTATCGAACTGGTGGAGAGTGCCGGCGAGCACAAGTCAAGGAGCGAGACCTTCATCACTAAGTTTGCCCATGTCTACACACCGATCGTGGTCGTTGCCGCCCTGTTGGTGGCCTTCATCCCTCCCCTGCTATCGAGCGATTTCCTCGCCGGTTTCCCCGTATGGCTCAATCGCGCCCTCACGTTCTTGGTCGTTTCCTGTCCGTGCGCCCTTGTCATTTCCATTCCCCTCACCTTCTTTGGCGGCATCGGCGGAGCCTCGCGCCACGGCATCCTCATCAAGGGTTCCAACTATATGGACACGCTGGCCAAAGCCGGCACGGTGGTATTTGACAAGACGGGCACCCTCACCCACGGTGTATTCAAGGTGAACGCCATCCATCCCCATGAGTGCGACGAACAACGCCTGCTCCACTTGGCTGCCCACGTGGAACGGTTCTCCACCCACCCCATCGCCCTATCGCTTCGGGAGGCTTATCCCGACGAACACGACGACTGCCGCGTGGAGCATATAGAAGAGGTGGCCGGACAAGGCATCCGGGCCGAAGTGAACGATGACACCGTGTGCGTGGGCAACGAGAAGATGATGCAGGCCATAGGGGCTGAATGGAGACCCTGCCACCATGTGGGCACAATCATCCATGTGGCCATCAACGGGCAATATGCCGGCCACATCGTCATCTCCGACCAAATAAGAGAAGATGCCCACGAGGCCATCAGCCGGCTCAAGGCTGCGGGAGTGGAAAAAACGGTGATGCTCACGGGCGACCGAGAGGCCGTAGGCAAGCATGTGGCGGAAGAGCTGGGAGTGGACGAAGTGTATGCCGAACTGCTGCCGGCTGACAAAGTAAGCCATCTTGAACGGCTGATAGCCGAAAAGGGGGAAGGCAAGAGCCTCGCGTTTGTGGGCGACGGCATCAACGATGCCCCCGTGCTGGCGCGTGCCGATGTGGGCATCGCCATGGGCGGCCTCGGGTCGGATGCGGCCATAGAGGCAGCCGACGTGGTGCTGATGGACGACCATCCGTCCAAGGTGGCTCAAGCCATCGCCATCTCCCGGCACACCATTGCCATCGCCATGCAAAACGCGTGGTTTGCCATCGGCGTCAAGGTGCTCGTGCTCATACTCGCCACTTTCGGGTTGGCCTCCATGTGGATGGCCGTCTTTGCCGATGTGGGCGTGATGGTGCTGGCCGTGCTCAATGCCCTGCGTGCCTTGCGGCAGTAGTCAACAAAGGGCATAACGCCCCTACACCCTTACCGTTTCAGCAAAGCTCTGGCGACAAACCAGAGATGCATCATCACCGTGGTGGGCAGTCCGTAGTGGCTGCGCATCACGGTGAATCGTTCCCGGAGCGAAGCGCGGTGGTTCTTCACCGTCATGCCGCCGTCAAGATAATGGGTGACCACGGCATGGAGATTCTTCAACGGCAGATGCTTGCACTCACAGGCTTTCATCACGCGGATGCACCAGTCCACATCGGCCGAATAGCGGTAGGCGGTGTTGTAGCGCACCTCGCGGGCCACGGCAGTGAGGGCATAGAACGACTGATGGCACACAAGCATGCCACGGCTGAACGACCGCCAAGAAAGATGCTCGGGTGGCGAAAGCCGGCGATGGCGGAGAAAGCGGCCTTCATCGTTCACGATGTCGGTGTCACCATAGAGCACTCCGGGATTCTCCTCCCCGTCGCCCACACTGCCGGCAATGAATTCCAGCGTGTCGGCTGAGGGAAAGGTGTCGCCGGCATTGAGAAACACGAGATAGTCGCCTGTGGCCCGGGCTATACCTTTGTTCATGGCATCGTAGAGGCCACGGTCTGATTCCGATGTGATGACTACCTCGTGGAGGCTCTCTTCTTCCGCATTTTTGCGGCGGTAGTCTTCTGCCAGTTGAAGGGTGCGGTCGGTGGAAACGCCATCTATAATAAGGTGTTCCACATGCGCGTAGGTCTGTGCAAGCACACTGTCGAGTGTGCGTCCTACAACGGCCTCGGCATTATAGGTGCAGGTGATGATGGTGAAACGAATCATAGCCTGTATTTTTTATAGGCTATGGCCTCGTTGTAGACTTCGATATATTTCATGGCTACACTTTGTTGCGAATAGTTTTGGGCCACCTTCCGGAGTGCTCTTTCCCGAAGCTCCTCCCGGTCGGCCTCGGTCAGCACCCACCGGAGTCCGCGTGCCAGGTCGGCGGCATCGCGATACTCGGCCACATAGCCGTTTTGCCGATGGTCGATCATCTCCGGAATGCCCCCCACCCGGAATCCCACACAGGGCACTCCGCAGGCCATGGCCTCCATGATGGTATTGGGCAGATTTTCCGACAGCGACGGCAGCACAAACAAGTCGGCCGCGTTGTAGACATCCACGATGCGTTCGGTGTCGTTCACGTAGCCCAGCGGGTAGACGGGGAAGTCAAATTCGCCCACGATTTCTTCGAAATGGCCACCCAGCACCACGAGTCCTACTTGCTCTTTCAGTTCGGGACACTCGGCCACAAGCTGCCTGCAAGCCTCCACAAGATAGCTCATGCCCTTGTTCACATTGGTGATGCGCTGCGAGGCAAAGAGGATGAGTTGCTTGTCTGGCGGCAAGTTCAGCCTTTGGCGGGCCTTCTGCCGGTCTGCAACATGGAACACGTGGGTGTCAATGGGGTTTGGGATGCTTGTCACGGGCAGCCCTTCCAACAATTTGCTCTGTCGGGCCTGCCCTTCAAGCCAACGGCTACAGGCCACAAAAAACGCACTCTGCCCGACCAGCAGCCGCTTCTTGCGCCTCCATATCTTTGTGGAAAGGTCGCTTGCCGAACCGCCCCCGGGCAGATACTTGCAGTGGGAGCAGCCCGTCTTGAAGCGCGAACAGCCGAGCGTGAGATGGCATATCGCCGTGGCCGGCCAAATGTCGTGCATCGTCCACACCACAGCCTTGCCGCTGTTGAGTATCTTCCTGATGCCTTTCAGCGACAACATGCCCTGATTGACCCATGAGAGGTGAATGACATCGGCCTCCTTGAACTCGCGCAACTTGGTGATGTCGTTGCCCATGCAGGCTGTGTCTATCTCCCACAGATGCCGTTTCGAGAAATGCAGCCGGCAGAAGATGCACCACCGCTCCCACAGAAAACGCCAACGGAGCAACGGCGATCGGGGCAGGCCCACCACCGTGATGTCCTGTGTCTCCTTGTCTCTTACGAGCATCTTGGCTTTCACCCCATTATTGTTCAAGGCATCCACCAACCGGTTGGCGGCCACGGCCGCTCCCCCCATCCGTTCGCTTGTATTTACAATCAGTACACGCATACTTCTTAATGTTCTGTTTTTTAAGTCGTGCCGACAAAAGAATGCAACGCTGCTTCCTGCAAAGAAGTCCGTTGCCTTCGGCCAAACTTCTCGGCAAACCCAATGCTCGCCCGTCTTTGCTTATTCTTTTGCAAAGATAGTGTTTAATTTTTTATTTCCTTATTCTTTATCCCGATATATTCAGTCTTCATTTCTTCTTGCCGAATCTTTTTGGCCTTTAGTATATAGCACTAACTATTAAATGTTTTGAAAAAGCCTTACATGGGATTTTCCTGCACTCGTCTGGGCTGCCAATCTTATTCGCCCCATTAGCCGCAGTCACCCCTTCAAAATTCCCACCAAGCCCAAACGACATTGCAAAAGGGCCACAGTTGGAAGGTCATTCGGCCCGAGTCAGAACCTCAAAAAGGCCCTTTTACAAGGTCGTTTGAGCCAAGTGGCACTCCAAAGCAAGATAGAAAAGCCCTCTTTTAGAGGTGGAAACTAAAAAAAGGGAGCACGTGTATGCTCCCTTGGCTGATGCAAAGATACAACCAAAATGGGCGAATTGCAAATCGGTTGCGAAAAGATCTGACAACAGCAGAAGCCATCCGGTGCCATTGTCTCGTTGCTTCTTGCAGCCACGCCTTGCCTCAAGGTTCCGCCGGCTATGCTTCTCGCATGAGCCGCCATGTCTATCCTGCCACACGTATGCGCACAACAAAAAATGCGCCGCAACTCTCAACGAGCTATGGCGCAAATTTTATGTTTAACTAAAAAAATCCTTTTTTAAACTAAAGACAGCCTCGCGGCTATCTCTTTGTTACCGTTAAACAATCTTTCAATCTACCTTAAATCTAATAACTAAAAACCTAAATCTATTACTAACCTAAACAATCTATTAACCTTTTGATGATGCAAAGGTATGGCTATTTTTCCAAACGGCCAACACTTGCTGTCTTTTTTCATCAGAAAAACGGGTTTTCTTGACATAAATCAAAACTTTGTGTCCGCACACATACTACGGAACTGCATTTTAAGTCCACAAAAAAAAGCCGACTCAACGAGCCGGCCCCAAAATCTTAACCTTTATGAAGGAAGTCTTAGTCTCTATGAATCAGCACCACGGCATAGGCCGAGATGCCTTCTTCGCGCCCGGTGAAACCGAGCTTCTCGGTGGTGGTGGCCTTGATGGAGATGTCTTCTTCGTCGACTCCCATCACCTCTGCAAGGCAGGCTTTCATCGCCGGAACATGGGGATTGAGCTTGGGACGCTCCGCACAAATGGTGGCATCGATGTTGCCCACGGTGTAGCCCTTGGAGGCGATGAGGTCTATCGTCTTGCGCAGCAGCAGCTTCGAATCCACGTCGAGGGTCTCGGCCGCCGTGTCGGGGAAATGATAACCGATGTCACGCATGTTGGCTGCGCCGAGCAACGCATCGCAAATGACATGGATAAGCACATCGGCATCGCTGTGTCCCAACAGCCCAAGTGGGTGTTCTATCTTGATGCCACCCATCCAAAGGGCTCTTCCGGGCACGAGCCGATGCACGTCGTAGCCCATTCCTACTCTTATCTTCATACGGTTTATAGTTGTTGGAGTTGTGTCTATTTGTGTGAGGGGTGCTGCCAAGGCTCGTCCATAGTGGCCTCCGGAGCACGGAAGATTAACGGCGGCGGAAAAGATCCTTGATGCCGTCCATGTCGAAACTGAGGGTGAAGCGCAGGGTCTGGTCGAGCGGATTGCTTTTGGCCGTGGCTATGACATAGCCTGCATCGAGCGAGAACACGCTCATCTTGAAGCCCGCACCGACGGTGAAATACTTGCGGTTGCCCTTGTTGGCACTCTCGTTGTGATAGCCGGCACGCACGGTGAACTTGTCGTTGTACACGTATTCACCACCGATGCTCCACTGCACTTCCTGCATCTCTTCCTTGAAACCGCTGGGAGCATCGCTGAAACTTTTGAAGATGCCGCTGATGGAAGACCGGTCGTAGTATTTCTTCTGCACATAGTCCCGATAGTCGAGATACTTGTCTTTGTCGGGTGCTTCCTTGTATTGGTCTTCGGTGGGATAGGTGGGCACAAGCAGCTTGTTGGCATCAGCCGCGATGGTGAACCTGTTGTACTCGTCAATGGGAATCATGAGCGAGGCTCCCAGACGCAAGTTGGTGGGGATAAACTCATTGGTGGAGCCGCCATCGAAAGAGATTTTGGAACCGATGTTGGAAATGTTCAATCCCAATCCCAACTGGCATTCGCGATTGCCGAGGTTTACATAATTCTGATAATAGGCAGCAATGTCGGCTGCGAAAGCACTGCCGGGCGTAGTGTCGTCTTTATAATTATAGGTGAGGTCGGAATAAATCCAGCGCAAGGCGGCTGCGATGGAGAACTTCTCACTCAACATGAGCGAGTAGGCCACGTCTACCGACATCTCGTAGGGCCGGATGGTCATGGCCGGACCACTGGTGTTGGCGGCATCCTGTTCATTCATAAAGACCTCGCCGAGCGAGAAATAGCGCAGCGAACCGGAGACGGCACTGTAGTCACCGATACGATAATAGCCGGCAAGATAGGCCAAATCCATGTCGCTCACGAGTTGGCGCAACCACGGAGTGTAGTTCAACGCCACACCGGCGCGGGAGATGGCAAAAGGATATTTGGCCGGGTTCCAATACTGGGAAACCACATCGGCATCGGTGGCTACACCCACATCACCCATACCGGCAGCCCGGGCATCAGGGGCAATGGTCTGTGAAGTGACCGAGGCATTGACGGGATTGAAGATGTCTTTCTTGCCATCGGCAGAGGCTGAAAGCACCAAGAGGGACAATGCCACGGACAAAACTATTCTTAGGGACTTATTCATTCTGATGTTGATTCGTTATTCTCAGCTCGCAGCCTTCACCCTGGCGACACGCATTGTCGGCAGGCGAAACGGCACAAGCACTAATCTGTTAACGCCGGCAGGTGTCTAATTATTGCCCAAGACTATCAATTTCTTGGCCTTGGACACCTTCGCACTGCCGTCGGCCGAGATACGGGCACGATAGATGTAGACTCCGGTATGCAGGCGATGCCCGCCATCGACAGTGAGATCCCAGTCGACAGTGTAGGCGGAAGAGGTGGAAACGCCGGTCCCGTCATGCCGCCAAAGCAGACGACCGGAAGTGTCAAACACCTCTATCTCGACATCCATCTTGCTGCCAGTGCGGTCGTGATTGAGGATAAAAGTAGTGGAGGTGGTGGCCGGATTCTTGGTCGTCCCCACGCTGAAGAGAGTGGGTTCAAGACCTTTCACAACATTGAAGGTGAGTTCGGCTGTCGATGAATTGTTCAGCACATCCCAGGCGCGGAAAAGCAGCCGGTGGGGGCCGGGGGCCAACTCGGGCAGGGCATAGCGGGTGGAACCGGAAGTATAAGAGCCGAAATCGAAGGTGAAATTGCCATTGAGGTTATAGGTCATCTCCATACTTCCGTCAACGATAAGCTGCAAGTCGTGCCCGATGCCACTGCCGGCAGCATTGATACCGTCGCGATCGGACACTTCGGCCACGAAGAAAGGGGCTGTGTTGACATTGCCACCGTTGATAAACGAGGGTGAATTGAGATAGCAATAAATGGACGGACCGATGGAGTCGTTGACCGTTTGTCCACCGGCACCCACCTCAAACCGCTCGCACTCGCCATGGGCACGGACAGATTTGTCGGCACTGAGGGCGTACAGATTGAGCAAACCCGTGCCGTCGGCATAGTTGATATCCTTGGGCACGGCAAAGGAGAGGCTGAAACGGCCCGCCCGCACATTGTCGGCACCTTGGTAGAGGGTCTTGGTACGGTCGTAATAAGTGAAAGGAACGGAGGCGCCGTCTTCCGAAGTGTCGTTGAGACGGCAGGTGATGAGTTCCTTGGTGTCGCGCACGGTGGCCGTCACCACCCCATCAAAGGGTTTCACTGACTCCACATGACCGCTGATGCGGGCCACATTCCCCGCCCCCAACCGCGGCATTGCAGACGACGAGACAGGCACACCGTTGATGGAGTCGACCACCACCTGCGCCATAGGCAGATTGAGCGACAGTGCCGGGTCGCCCAAAAGGGCGTACTGCAACTTGTTGCTGGTAAGGTCTTTGCCGGTGGATATCAACTCGTTGCGCGCCAACCGCTGGGCCTCTCCGAGCGTCATGGGCTTTCCGCCGGGCTTGCTGAGCACGTATTTGAGGAAAGCCATGTTGATGAGTTTGTTGTAGTAGGCGTACACAGTGCGCGTGGTGCCATAGAAAGCCACCGCTCCGCCCTTGGGGTTGAGCAGGGCCGTCTCGCCAATGGTGGCCTGCGTGCCGTCGAAAGGCATGATGTCGCAGGAGGCAGTAATCCACAACGGCAGGTTGGTGTTGGTGAATTGGGCGAAGTCGGTGATGCGGAGCACCGACTCATGGGATATCTGCACTTCGCTGCCATGACCGGCATAGTCCATGATGAGTGCTCCTGCGGCCTGCTGTTGCTTGATGATTTTGGCCACCTCGGGATAAGTCTTGCCCGTAGAACTGGACTCACGCTTGTAGGCATCCCACATCACTTTCTTGACAAGATAGCCGGGATAACGGGCGGCCACATCCTCGGCAGCATCGTTGGCATCTTCCATGTGCAGGTTGCCATTGCCGTCGTCACCCATGAACATGAGTGTGTTCTGCCATGCCCCGGCATTGGCATTGGTGGCATAGTTGATGGTCTTGTCTACCATGATCTTAGCATCCTCGGCATTGGATACGGGGAAACGCCCCACGCCGATGTCGAGCCTATCGGCTTCTTCGAGATTGGTGCCCTCACCATCGTCCAACAGTCCGAACCAGCCATCGTCTACATAGCAGGTGACTTTATTGAAGGAGTTTTCGCTCTCGAAGCAAAGCAGATGGTCGTCGGGATTGAGGTTGCGGCACTCGGGGGTAAGCATGCGATTGTCCCACACGCCGTCGCCGAAGAGCAAGAGATACTTGGGCATCGTAGAAGCAGTGGAGGCACGGTCGTACATCATCTTTAGATACCGACGATAGGCAGCGGCATCGGGTGTACCGCCGGAGAACTCGTTGAACAGTTCGTCGGCCGGCACGATGCGCACCGAAAGCGAATCGTGGGCCTCGTGGAAAGCCTTGAGCCGCTGGGCCTGCGCAAGCAATTTCTGAGAGGTGGGGATGATGATCACCATATCCACATTGGTGTCTGCATGGTGGTCTTGGTTGGTGATGTTGTACACATAGTCCGGTACGGCAAACGTGGCCGTCCTGAGGTCGGGCAACGGCTTGGGAGAAACGTAGCTGAACGAGATGAAATCGAGCCGCACGGTGCCTCCGCCCGCATTGGTGATGGTAACAGTGTCGCTGCCCGTGCCACTGAGGGCCACCAAGGCATCGGCCGATGCTGCGCCACCTTTGTCATATTCACCTAATCTGGGCGTGGTTATGGGGGCGTATTCCTTTCCGTTGTGCTTCCAGGCAACGGTTGTGGCTTCTCCGGCCGACACTCTGACATACAAACGGGTATCGGCAGCCTTGAATCGATCGCCTACAGGAGTCTTGATAATGTAACTTTTGGAGTTTCCGGAAGTGACGGGCGTGTTTTCAAAAAGGTTGCGCCCACCCGGCAGCCATGCGAAGTTATCCACTTCGTGCAGGTCATGGTAGAAGTCGGGAGACGAGGGATAAAAGCTCTCTACAAAGGTGGCTGAGTCAACAGTGGCAGGAGTGTCTTCTCCTTGCGTGATAAAATAGCAACCCACGGAAGAATAATAGTTACGGGTGCGCACCGTGGCTGTATTGCTACTCCAACTCACGGGCCCTTTGGCATAGAACAGCCGGCGGCCATTGACGGTGCAGGTGGGCACTTCCCGCAAGTCGTCGGTGGCTGCAAGTTCGGCACCATCGAACCGTTCGTTTTGCAGATTACCGCCATAACCATAGACTTTCACCTTGCTCAAGTCGCTGAATCCGGCTTTGCGGACGAGGGCTTCTGTGAGCTGATAAATGCCCGACTCGGGCACGCTGATCTTGGCCCAACGCCCCGAAGCCAGCACCGAATGGGCGGCATATCGCTCCTGTACGGTGGTGCGGCTCTTGGCCAGCAACCTGCGTTGGGCGCGCTTGAGAGGCGTGGACTGCACGCGGAGCATGAAACTCACGAGAATGCGATACTTGCCGTCGCGGAAAACGAGCGGGCAGAATGTCACCGACAGGGACGGCTGCTTGCGGGTGAGTGCCACCGTCTGCACGGGAACAGGCATTTCGGGAAGCGGTGCGCCCGAGAGCCGGTTATAGGCTGCAATGTCGGCGGAGGTGGCATCGATGAACTCCGGATAGTCTATCGTGACCGTATAGAGCGAATCTGCATAGTTGGCGGAAAGGGGCATGATATATGAAACGACCGGCAAGACCGAATCAATCTTCACATCCGAAGCCGTGAGATTGAAAAACTTCCTCTGCGCCGCGACCGGTAGCACCGATACGGCGAGAAACAGCAATATCGCCAAAAGGTTTCTTGTCGTCTTTGTCATAAACTATTTGCAGTTGAATTCGAGCACCTTACGATCTTCAAGATAACCTTCAAGGTGGTCGTCGATATGCACGGGGCCACACCCGGAAGGGCATCCGGTGTAGAGGATGTCGCCCGTCTTGAGTGTAAAGTAGCGGCTGATGTAGGCGATGATTTCATCTACCTTGTAGAGCATATCGCTCGAACATCCTTCCTGAACGGTCTGCCCGTTGATGTCGAGATGGAACCGGATGGCCTGAATGTCGCGGAATTTATCCACCGGCACCCACTCACCAAGAGCAGCCGCACCGTCAAATCCCTTGCACAGCTCCCACGGCCTGCCGGCTGCCTTGAGCTTGGTCTGAAGGTCACGGGCCGTGAAATCGATGCCCACGGTAACAGCATCGTAATAGCGGTGGGCAAAACGCTCGGAGATAGTCTTTCCCAGCCGGCATATCCTCACCACCAGTTCGGCTTCATACTCGATATTCCCCAGATGGTCGGGGATGAAGAAAGGCTTGTGATCTTTAAGCAAAGCCGAGTCGGCCTTGGTAAAGATGACAGGCTCTTCCGGCTTAGATAACGCGCCGTGGAGTGCTTTATTGTGTTCGGGATAGTTCATCCCGATGGCGAAAATCTTCATGATGCTCAAGTATTGCAGGTTGATGATGCAAAAATAAAAAAAAGAAGTCAAAGAACCAAGTTCTCCGACTTCTTTTATATTTTAGCGCGCTTTGCAAGCGCGCGACATTATTCGGCAGCGAGTGTGAAGCGTTTGTAAGCCACGATGGTGAGATCTTTGTCAAGAGACTTCAGATACTCAGCCACGCTCTGCTTGTCGCCATCGCCAAACTGGAACTCCTGGTCAACCAGACAGTTGTCCTTGAAGAACTTGGCCAGACGGCCCTTGGCGATGTTCTGAATCATCTGCTCGGGCAGGTTGGCAGCTTTCTCGGCAGCCGTAGCTTCCTTGATCTGCTTGGCCTTCTCGGCATCTTCCTTGGTGAGCCAGCCCTTGTTGATATTGGACTCGATGTGGTCGTCGCTGTCAACGAGGTTGGGGTTGATACCAGCCTTCTTAATGGCGTTGACAACAGCCTTCTCCACTTGCTCTTCCTTGGTTTTCTCGACAGCCACCTTGAACTCCTCGTCCTTAACCGACTGGGGAACAGATGCCTCATCAAGAGCTACCGGCTTCATGGCAGCCACCTGCATGGCAATCTTGTGACCGGCCTCCACATTCTCCTTGCTGAGCTGAACCATAGTGGCCAGTGTGTGCTTGTTCATGTGGTCGTAGACCTCAATATTGGCACCTTCGAGGAAGTTGTAGCCATCAAGTTCCATCTTTTCACCGGTGATACCGGAACGCTGGGTTACGGCAGCCTGAGCCTCCTGACCATCGGCCAATTTCAGGGTCTTCACCTCATCGAGGCTACGAGCCTTGGCAGCAACGGCAGCGTCGAGAATCTCCTGCGTCATCTGGATGAAATCTTTACCATTGGCAACGAAGTCGGTTTCGCACTTCACAGCCACCATGGCAGCGAAGTCGCCCACTTTCTTAACAAGCACGCAGCCGTTGGAAGTCTCACGGTCGGAGCGCTTGGCGGCGATAGCCAGACCACGCTCGCGGAGCAAATCCTTAGCTTTGTCGAAATCGCCATCGGCTTCGGTAAGAGCTTTCTTTACATCGGCCAGACCGGCACCGGTCATAGAGCGAAGTTTCTTGATGTCTTCAATTGAAACAGCCATATTTTATTTCTGATTTTTTAATGTTGTTGATAGCATGTTATTCGGCAGCGGGAGCCTCTTCTTCAGCCACGGGAGCAGCCTCCTCGGCAGGAGCCTCTTCCTTGCGGGCCTTGCGGGCGCGCTTGGGCTTCTCTTCAGCCACCTCGGCCTGCTCGGCAGCAGCCTTCTCGTCGGCCTTCTCGGCCTTGCGCTCCTCAAGTCCCTCGGCAATGGCACCGCAAACGGCAGCGAGGATAACCTCAACGGAATCCTTGGCATCGTCGTTGGCAGGAATCACATAGTCGATATTCTTGGGATTGGAGTTGGTGTCAACGATACCGAACACGGGAATGCCCAGACGGTTAGCCTCCTTCACGGCGATGTGCTCTTTCATCACGTCAACCACGAAGAGTGCGCTCGGCAGACGGGTCAGGTCGGCAATGGAGCCGAGGTTCTTCTCAAGCTTTGCACGCTGACGGGTGATCTGCAGCAACTCACGCTTGGAGAGGTTGGCAAACGTACCGTCGTTCATCAGCTTGTCGATGTTCGTCATTTTCTTCACAGCCTTGCGGATTGTAGGGAAGTTGGTGAGCATACCGCCCGGCCAACGTTCGATAACGTAAGGCATGTTCACGCTTGCAGCCTTGTCGGCCACAATCTCCTTGGCCTGTTTTTTAGTAGCGACGAACAGGATCTTCTTGCCCGACTTGGCGATGCCTTTCAGGGCCTCCGCAGCCTCGTCAATTTTGGCTACGGTCTTGTTCAAGTCGATGATATGAATGCCATTGCGCTCCATGAAGATGTAGGGAGCCATAGCGGGATTCCACTTGCGACGAAGGTGGCCGAAGTGGCAACCTGCTTGCAGTAACTGGTCAAAATTTGTTCTTGACATTGTTTTGCTTTTTAAATTGTTTACTTTCTGTTTTAATTCTTTTGCCCAGAATCAGTCGGATAGTAGCTGCCGTTCCAAGGGCTTAGCCCTGCGGACACCGTGCCCAACATCGGAACAACTTCCGGAGGACCCGGACGACAGATCTAACCGATTTAGATACTAAACGAAATAGTCCGGTCGGATTAACGCTTACTGAACTGGAAGCGACGACGGGCCTTCGGCTGACCGGGCTTCTTACGCTCAACAGCACGGCTGTCGCGTGTCAGGAATCCGGCATCCTTGAGTGCCTTCTTGTCCTCGGCGTTGATCTTGACGAGTGCGCGGGCGATGGCGAGGCGAAGCGCCTGGCTCTGGCCGGTGAAACCGCCGCCGTCGAGATTGGCCTTGATGTCGTACTTGCCTTCGGCTTCAAGAAGCTGCAGGGGCTGCTTCACCACAAACTGCAGGATGGCCGAAGGGAAATATACGGTAATGTCTTTCTTATTGATAGTGATCTTGCCGGTACCTTCAGAGAGGTAAACACGAGCCACAGAGCTCTTGCGGCGACCTATTGCGTTAATAAGTTCCATCTTGATTTCCTAATTATTTATACTGGTTGATATCAATTGCCTTGGGCTTCTGAGCCTCGTGCTTGTGCTCTGTGCCATTATACACATAGAGGTTGTCCAACAACGAGCGGCCGAGCGGGCCTTTGGGCAACATGCCCTTCACGGCGTGACGGATGATTCTTTCAGGTCCGTCTGGGCGCTTGCGCAGCTCGGCAGGAGTGTTGAAGCGCTGACCACCGGGATAACCAGTATAGCGGGTGTAAACCTTATCAGTCTCCTTCTTTCCGGTGAAAACCACCTTGGCGGCATTGATAATGATTACATTGTCACCGCAATCCACGTGCGGTGTGAAGTTGGGTTTGTACTTTCCGCGGATCAGCTTGGCTACTTTGGAGCAAAGACGACCTACGACCTGGTCGCTGGCATCGATTACGACCCACTCTTTCTTAGCTGTTTCCTTGTTGGCGGAAATAGTCTTGAAACTTAATGTGTCCATTTTCAAATTTAAATTTACTACTAAAAAACGTTTTTAATTACAGTCACAGAGACCTCACGGCGCCTCCAGTCTAAAAGAGACCATCCATAGCTTTATCTCTGTCGCACAACCGATTCACTAACCATGATACTCGGCCAAAAGTATCACTATTAACACGACTGCGCAGAAGGGACTCTAAGTCAATCCCTACAATCGGAGTGCAAAGTTACATATTTTATTAAAAACAACGCACCATTATCGCATCAAGAATACAGCTGTTTAAATACTATTAACAGTTTTATGAATTATTAACCACACATTATGCGACAATGCTTGCCATAGAAAATGCTCTCTCAAGGGTAGCGGGAAACAGGCACGTCCCTTGCAACAGCACAAAAGCAGGCGGAAACCATGTCAAAGAAATTCTGCACACATTTGCATTTCGCCACAACAATGTGTATCTTTGCATTGGCAAGGGAGGCACGCGGGTGCTTCCCTTTTTTCATATCTCCCCTTGGCGTAGGGGCGTTAGGCCCGAATAGCCTCGCAAAACGGCCTTTTTGAGCTTCTGACTACGGCCCTTTCGGTCTCTCACTGCGGCCCTTTCGCAAGGCCAAAGGGCTGAAGTGTGCTTTCATTTTCGTTTTTCTTGTCATCCCGGCCCCTTGGTTTTGCCATGCCATAGGATTGCCCGCATCTTCCATGTCATGCTTTTTCCAAATCTTTAATACATCGTACTATATACCAAATTCTCCACTCCACTGCCGATCAAACATGCAGAAAGACCGACCGGAAATCACAAAAACAAGTAAAGACTTGGTGGTTTATGAATTAAATGCTATCTTTGTCATATCATTGCCACCTATTTATATAATAAGCAGAATGGAAGTAAAGGGACAATATATCAGATTTGACTGGGCCATGAAGCGCCTCCTGCGCGACAAGGCCAACTATGGCGTGCTGGAGGGATTCATCACCACGCTGCTCGGCAAGGCCATCAAAATCAAGAAGCTGCTTGAGAGCGAGAGCAATCAAGAGAGCATCGACGACAAGCAGAACCGCGTGGACATACTCGCTGAAGACGAAGCGGGGGAGCTCTTCCTCATCGAAGTGCAGAACGAGACGGAGTTTGCCTATTTCCAACGGATGCTCTTCGGCACCTCCAAACTCATCACCGAATACATCAACCGGGGCGAAGGCTACGAGAACGTGCGCAAGATTTACAGCATCAACATCGTCTACTTCAATCTAGGCAATGGCACGGACATCGTGTATCATGGCAAGACGCAGTTTCGGGGCATACACAACGGAGAGGTGCTGTCGCTGTCGCCATTCCAGCAGCAGAAGTTCAACGTGAGCGAGGTGAGCGAACTCTATCCCGAATACTACATCCTGAAGGTGAACGACTTCAACCGCCGTTCGAAGGTGCCTCTGGAGCAGTGGATCTACTTCCTCAACACCGGGGAGATTCCCGATGATGCCGATGCTCCGGGACTTGACGAGGCGCGCAGCAAGCTGAAGCTCGCCACGATGAGCAAGGCCGAACTCAACGCCTACTACCGACACCTCGACAACACAGTGATATTGCGGGACAACATTACCACTGCCAGAGGGGAAGGAAAACTGGAGGGGAGAATGGAAGGGCTGGAAGAAGGAAAAGCCCAAGGCATTGCCGAAGCCAAGCTACAGACGGCGCGCAAGATGAAAGGCTTGGGCATGGCAGACGATGTAATCGCCCAAGTGACGGGGCTGCCGCCGGATGATATTTCAATGTTATAAACTGCCACTTTTCAGACAACTACAAACAATTAAGAGGAATGGCCAAGCAAGCATTTCCCCGCTTGACCATTCCTCTTGGTTTTATAAAAATATGCAATCAAGATGGCCGACTGTAACGAATGACATTCACATCATTGCCCTCAAGCCCCTTAACAGTTTTCCTATTTCTGCTCCAAAAGAAAGCGCTCTTGCTCTATGATAGTGGCTTTCAGCTTCTCTTGCCAACTCTCCCTATCAGAACGATAGCCCAAAGCCAACAGTTTGGAGATGTCGAAAGTGGCGACATTGACCACAGAGAAGCCTTTTTTCTCAATCTCGTCGGGCAATTCCACAATCACTTTCCGTCCTACGGAAGAAGCCACTTCCAAGGCCAATTGCCTGATGGAAAAACATGAGTCGGGATCAGCCACGTTGTAGGCATTACCACTTTCGCCTTTCATCAGAATGAAAAGCAACGCCCGGACGGCATCGACCACATAGCACCACGACCTGTACTGGCTACCGTCACTTTTCATCAAGATGTCTTCTCCATGCAAAACATTTCGTATAAACTGTGCATACACCCGATTGTCAGACTCGGTGAAATGAGGTCCATACGTATGACATAGGCGCGCAATCACCGTATCCACACCATATTCCGCACCATAGGAGACGCAGAGTGTTTCGGCCGCCCGTTTGGAAGAGGGGTAGCAGGCACGCGGGGTGGCACAGTCCACATAACCGCTATCGGTCTCGCGAAAAGGAGTTCCACCGCCTTCTCCGTAAATTTCACCCGTAGAGATATACAAAAAACGCCTCATTCGATGTGTGCGACCATAATCGACAAGATTGCAAACACCGAATACATTGGCTTTGACAACCTCTACCGGAGTCTTTGCGAAAGCACCGGGAGCGGCATCGCTGGCAGCATTGATGATGTAATGAAAATCGATGTTGAACTCAAGCGGATAGCAGACATCCAAAACGAGAAACTCAAAACGCTCATCATCCCAATAGGCGGAAAAGCGGCAGCGGGCACGATCCGCATTTCTCCCGGCAGCAAACACCCGGCAACGGATACCCGGCAGACTCATCAGTGCATCCACCAGACAGCCTCCCAACAGCCCCGTGGCACCGGCCACAAGGATATTGCAGCCGTCAAGTTTGTCCCATGGAAGTGCCTCGTTGCCGATAGCCTTCACACTATCCCAATACGATTTCATTTCAGCCACGAGTCTTTTTGAGTGTGCATGAGGGCTTTCAGAATCTCCAAATCCTCAACCGTAGTCACTTTGATATTCTTCTCCGAACCCGGCACGATGTGCATTTCACGCCCACCAAGCTCAGCCATCAAAGTGCAGGAAGCCACCGAGTTTTCTATTCCCCTGACAGCTGCTTCCTCATGGGCTTCGATGATATTGCGCAACCGGAAAGTCTGGGGTGTCTGAGTCCTTATCAGCTTGTCTCTCGGAATGCTCTTTGTCGTTGAGAAGCCGTCCTCGCTTTCCAGTATGGCTTCCCTACAGCGGATGCCGGTAATGGCATACCCGTACTTCTGACAAATGGCTATATTCGACGAAATGATGTCTTGGGAGAGCAGTGGACGCACGGCATCGTGTATCAACACAAGGTCTTCACCCTGACATCCTTCCTCACGCAAACCGTATATACCGTTGTGTATGGATTCCATGCCGGAGTCTCCACCCTTGAAAATCCATTTCAGCTTAGTGACCGAAAACTGGTTTGCATACGAACGTAGCACCGTTTGCCATCCATCCAGACACACTACGGCAATGCCGTGTATGTCAGGATGTCTCTCAAAAGCCAACAACGTATGCACGATGATGGGACAGTCGTCCACGTGCATGAACTGTTTAGGAATATCCTGCCCCATCCTGTTGCCACTTCCACCGGCTATAATCAAAGCATAATTCATAATTTCTTTTATTTAAGTTTTGCTTTTATTTCTTCCAACGTTTCACGCTTCTCCATGTTAAAATAAGCCTTCTGGTGCTTGGCGACTCGCTTTTCCTCGGGTGGCAACTGCATGTAATCACCGAAAATGTTGTGCAAATAGGCATCATACTCTTTAGGTAGCGCCACCTGAAGTCCCTCAAACGGCAGTTCCACCACCTCCCTAATCCACGCTTTCGGATAAACTTCCCGCTCGCCGTATGAACCGGAATAAACGAGCACGTTCGTAGCTTCGTCAAATGGGAACTTGAAACTGATGTCTCTCAATCGCCTGATAAGATACCGCCGGTAAGTATTCCGGCAGCAAAAACCGATGGTTTTGTAGACAAACTGCCCCCACTCTTTTCTGTCACCAAGCAGTTTCAAATATCCGGCAAAGGAGTATCTGCGCGATATGGCGTTAAGCCTGTTCTTGATTTTATGGTAGCGATGAAACAGCCGTAAAGCTTCTTCACGATCATCTGAAGTGCCGTCGACAGGCAGGATATCAATGTACAGCCCCGTGACACAAGGGATAACGCTGTCTTCTACCAATGTAGTGTTCTTGTTACAAAACTTCAGAGAGGGAAGCGGATAGTCCGTTCGGTCGTATGGTGCAACCAGTTCGTAACCAGGATAGTCTTCTTCACGGAACAAGCCTATGAGACGTTCATAGTCGGGGCGGGGCATACAGACATCAATATCGTCGTCCCAAGGTATCATGCCCTTATGTCTGACAGCCCCGATAGCCGTCCCCCCCACACAGAAATAGCGTAGTCCGTTGGCCTTACATATTTCTATAAACACGCCAAGGGTCTCTATGATAATGGCATTCCACCTCACTTGTTGCTCGGGAGTCACAGTTTGCATGAATCTTTTTGGTTTTATTTATACGATAATCAAAGTCCGTTTATTATTAAAGTTCAGTCACAAGGAGCCCTATACACGACGAGACACCTGCCCGGCAACGCCATTCCCCTTTCCTTACTTCTTTGCCAACATATTGTTCACCGACCGTAGCATTGCTCATATTTCAACTGCATCGGTCGCAATCCGAAATGCTCTTCGGAAAACCGGCGGGCATTCTCAGCCAACACACCGACATCGCAGTGGGGCAAAAATGTGGAAAAAAGGTGCGCATATTCTTCCTTGTTGTTGCCATGCACCAACAAGGGCCAGCCATCAGGCAAGGTGTCTTTCAGACCCAGACAGTCGTTAGCGATGACCGGCAGTCCGGCCATGCTTGCCTCAATGGACAGCAGACTAAGGCCTTCATGCTCGGAGGGCATGAGCAGGTAGTCGAAGGAGGGAAGGTAGGCAGACAGCCCATAGAGGGGCGAATGGATAGCCACGTTCGGCAAATCAGCAAACCGGGCGGTCACCATCTCCTTCAAACGGCCGTCGCCGATGATGTGGAAGAAATACCGGGAATCGCCTTTCAGACTCGTAACAATATCTATCAGGTGCACAATGCCTTTCTGTTCTTCCAGCCGTCCGGCGAAAAGCACATTGACCTTTCCACTGACAATGGCCGGATAATCTTTCCGTTCGACGCACTCCTCCACCCCATTATATATAATAGGTGGCCGCTCGCCATACACCCGCTGATAGCTTTCCTGCACCGACAGGGAAATGGCCACGTTGGCATTCCGACTTTGGAGCCATCGTTCCACTCTCCGACCAACACCTTCCATACCCGTCCACAGCTGCGTGTTGTGGATGGTGCGCACCACCTTAGAGCGTTTCGCCAACCACGGGAAACAGTGGAAAAAACGATAGGTGGCCAATTCGGGTATCTCGCTGTGACAATGCATGACTGCCGGACGGTATTTCAAAAACACAAATATAAACCAAAAGGGAAAAAGCCAAGCCGCCAAACGCTCGAATAGATAGTGGAACTTGATGTCGGGAACGATGAAACGGTGATAGGCTATGCCGGCCTCCCGCAGCTCCTGCAAGAGTGTCCGGGTGAATGGCGAGTGCGCTCTTACCACCTCCACCACGTGATACTCAAAGCCCGGTGAGACAGACTTGGCTATATTCACAGCCACCCTTTCGGCACCGCCGACATCCAAATGGGATATAATGTGGAATACGCGTTTCATGAAAGACAAAAGTAATCAAAATCTTTTGAACTTCAAACAAATAGTGCTATTTTTGCACGATAAATACATTTTAATGACAGAAACGCTAAAAGACAAAACGGCCAAGGGATTGTTTTGGGGAGCCATGAACAACGGCACGACCCAAATACTGAACATCATCATCGGTATCATCCTTGCCAGACTGTTGTCATTGTCCGACTATGGCATCATAGGCGTACTCACGATATTCACGCTCATAGCGGGCAACCTGCAAAGCAGCGGATTCACCCAAGCGCTCGTCAATCAGAAACATCCCACCGACAACGACTACAACTCCGTTTTCTGGTTCAATGTCATAGCCAGTCTCAGCATCTACACAGTGTTGTTTTTCTGCGCCCCACTGATAGCTTCATTCTTCCACCAGCCTTGTCTCACGGAGTTGTCCCGCTTCGTCTTTCTGAGTTTTGTCATCTCCTCGCTCGGCATTGTGCAGAATGCCTACATGCTCAAGAACATGATGAACAAGGAAATAGCCATTGCGGGCTTTGTGGCTTTAGTGGCTTCGGGCATCATCGGTGTCACACTGGCCTACAACGGACAAGCCTATTGGAGCTTGGCCTGGCAACAGATAGCCTACATCACCGTGCTGAACATCGGCCGATACCACTACACCGGCTGGCGGCCGAGTCTGCACATAGACTTCGGCCCGGTGAAAACGATGTTCGGATTCAGCGTGAAACTGCTCGTGCCCAACATCATCAACACCGTCAGCAACAACATCCTTACATTCATCTTCGGCCATCTGTTCCCCATCAGAGAGGTGGGAAACTACTCGCAGGCCTACAACTGGGACACGAAAGCCAACTCCTTTGTCTCCGGCACCATAGGCCAAATAGCGCAGCCGGTGCTCGCCTCGGTCAACGAAGACAAGGGGCGGGAGACCGGCGTCTTCAGAAAGATGCTCCGCTTCACGGCCTTTCTCTCTTTCCCGCTCATGTTCGGCCTGACGCTTGTGGCCCACGAGTTTATCCTCGTCACGATACACGAGAAGTGGCTCGACAGTGTGCCACTGTTGCAGATACTCTGCATCAGCGGAGCCTTCGTGCCTTTCTACACTCTCTATCAGAACCTTGCCATCAGCAACGGGCGGTCGGACATCTACCTGTGGTGCAACATTTCGCAAATCATTTTGCTCATAATTCTCATTCTTCTGTTCCACCGCTACGGCATGATCGTCATGGTTGCGGCCTACAGCACGTTCACCATTGCATGGCTGTCGGTGTGGCACACGTTCACCCGAAAGATTATCGGACTGCGATTTTGGGATGCATTGAAAGACATACTTCCCTTCATGTTTGCAGCCGCAGCTACCATGACAGCCACCTACTTCATCACCCGCGGCATCGAGAACCTCTATCTGCTGCTCTCAGTCAGGGTGCTCATTGCCGGCTGCCTGTACGTTGGCATCATGAAAATCTGCAAAGTTAAGATGCTTGACGAATGTCTGTCCTTTGTCCGGAAAAAGAAAAAACAGATTTAGGACAGCCAAATGTGCAACCGGCGCATCGGGCGGAATATCGTGTTGACCCACCTCATGGCGTATCCCCGACGCATCATCTCAACACACAAACGGGGCAGGAAGCTATGGAGGCGATAGGGGAACATCTTGTCTAACTGCTGCACGGAAATGCCATTCAGCACCGCTTCCTTATAGGCTTTGACCATCCCGATGTCCAAAGCTTTGCGATACCGACGCCCTTCCGATTCGGCTTCAAAGAAATCCATGACCAACTTATATGCTCTCAAGTAGGAAAGCATGTTCTTTTCCGACAACCGATGCGTATAAGAAGAGGTGTTGTCGATGCTGTAATAGTAGACCGTTTGGTCTACGCAAGTCCTTTTGGCAAAAAGCAACAGCCGCGGTGTCAGCGCAAAGTCTTCGGCATAGTCTATCCCCTCCACCGAAAAGATGTGATGTTCGAGGACAAACGACCGCCTGTAAAGGCGTCCCCAGACATTGTGGGGGATGGCCTTCTGACAGAGCATCTTACGCAGATATTTCCTGTCCGACAAAGGCACGGGATGCACCGTGCGGACTATCTCGCCGCCGTTCATGTCGGCAAATCCTCCGTCCACAATGTCGGCCCCACTCTCCTTCATCTTCTCTACAAGCACCTCCACCGCACCGGGGGCCAGTCTGTCGTCGCTATCCACGTGCATGAAGTACTCTCCTGTGGCTGCATCGAAGGCCGTTGCCCGCGCCGCCCCAAGTCCGCGGTTGTGCTCGTGGCGTATGACGCGCACCTGATTCTCCCGCTCGGGATAGTGCGCCAGCACTTCCCGCATCACTTCGATGCTTCTGTCGGGCGTGCAATCGTCCACGAAGATGTACTCTATGCTGCCATACGACTGGCTGAACAGGGATTCCGCGCAGGCGGCCATATATGTTTCAACCCCATAAACGGGCACAAGAATGGAAACTGTCTCGTTCATCATGTCAATGAATAATATATTGATAAATAAGTTTACCGTTGTAAAAAAAGAGGAAAAGGGCCAGGAACAGAAGCAGCGAACGGAGCGGAAAGAGCCACTTTTCAGGCACCGCCTTCAACAGAAATCCTATGGCTATGGGGATGATGAAAGCCCAGTGGGCCGTCATGATGTAGACTTCGTTGAGTCCGAATCCAAGCCCCAAATGGATAAACATGTCCAACGCAACCCAAGCTGCCACCATCCACAGAAACTTGGAGTGCCTTCCGGCCCACAGTCCTGCGGCGAAAAGTAATACGAGCAGTAGTTCCACAGCGTCGTTGAAAGCCCACCGATAAGGCACAAACAAGGGGCGGCTGACATAAATGTCCTCCAGCAAATGGTCTTCATGCAACTGCAACGACTCCCCGAAAAGGTTGTCCACCACCGAGCGGGGGCGCGACACCGACATGTCGGTCCAGCTCAACACGCCTTTCTTGTCCACCTTCTCACCCTGCACCTCGGCGATTCGGTCAACATATTTCTTGTTCTGCTCAGCCACCTTCTTGTTTTTTTGCTCATTGGCTTGCTGTATGCGCAGCCCTTCGGCCACGTGGGGCTTGATGAATGCCTCGTTCTGCCACACCGCCACGGCACCTATCACCGCTGCCGGCACCACGACAGCCAAGAGCAGATGGCGCAAGCGGAAGAAGGCCTTACCGTTGGCAAACAAGGCCGCGAGAAACACTTTCGCCCCATTGCTGATGGTCACTCCCGCCGTGAGCACAAAGAGCAGCGCAGTCTGCCACCATGGCATCGCCCGTCCCGCTTTCAGCCTGCACCCTGCCACATAGAGCGTCATGGTCAGGAAGAAGAGGGAGATGCCGAAGTGGTCGGGCACCATCACCGAAAGCATGATGTAGGCAAAAGAGAAGAAGAGTGACGAGAGCAGACAGGCATCTGCCCGCCCCAGTTCCATCACTTCGCGGAACACCCGATAGAGAAAAACGAATGAATAGAAGGCAAACACAACCATCGCCACGGCCACAAAGTAGATGGCATAGTTCACTTCCGTCTCCCTCATCAGCCATCCGTTGGCTTCGGCAAAGGGATACCAAAAGAAGGGAAGCAGCGGATGACGGAATTGGGTGTAATAGACCGTCCATTTCGACAAGGTCATATACGTGAAAGAATCAAATCCTGAGACATGGAAATGCCCCCAGAAGATGCTCCAAAAACCCACACGACCGCCCCGCATGAAGAGTTCGGGGTTGTATCGGGTCATCAGCACGTTTAATGCCACAAACACCACAAGGGCCGCAAGGGCGGGCAACCGCTCTTCTCTGCTGAGTCTGAATATATTTTTCATGCGCCTAACAAGTATTCTGCAAACAGACATCCGTTGTATGCCAACAGCCAAAGGGCCACAGCCGCCATCACCACTCTCAAGCCCAAACGGGCCATGCCGCCCATCCGCTTCATCAGGAAGCCTATGGCCAGCGGCATCACAAACAGCCAGTGGGCACCCATGATGTAGACTTCGTTGATGCCGAAGCCCAAGACAATGTGGATGAACACGTCGAAAGCGAAAAACGACATGACCAACCAGAGGAAACGGTTGCGCCGGCCGGCCCACACACCGGCGGCAAAGAGCACGACGAGCAGGGCCTCAACCACATAGTTCACCGCCGAGCGATAAGCCACCACCACCGGCCGTGAGCGCAAGGTGTCCTCCAACAGATGGTCTTGATGCAACTGCACAGACTCTCCAAACCAGTTTTCCACCAGCGTGCCCCACCGGGGCGTGCTGATGTCTGTCCACTGCGAAAACTCCCCTTTGGCCATCGGCTTGCCCGCGTGTTGGTTCCAGGGCTTCTTATGGTCGCTCACATATTTCTCGTAGGCCTGTCGCTTGAGTATTTTCTTCACGGCTGCCGCCACCGCAGTCGAGTCGGTGAGCGAAGTCGTGTCCTTAAACTGCGCATACACCCGCAGCCTGTTCTGCTCCGCCTTTTCCGCTCTGGCCACCTGCCGGGCATGGGCTTTGGGATATTCAAACACCTGCCACTCCAACCGGGCCACTCCCCACAGGAGGGCTGAAGGCAACACAACGGCCAACAGGAGATTGGCCGGCCGCCAAAACCGCCGCCCGTTGACGAAGAGATTGGCCAACAACACCTTGATGCCGTTGTTGAGGGAGATGCCGGCCGTGAGCACAAAGAGACCGACGGTTTGCCACACCGTGAGCGGCTGTCCGCTCTTCATTTTCCGGCCTGCCACATAGAGTGTAAGCACGAGCATGGACATGGAGAGCGCAAAATGGTCGGGCACACACACCGACACCATCACATAGCCGAACGTGAAAGTCAGTCCGGCCAACAGGGCAGCATCTCCCCGGGGCAATTCGATCACCTCGCGGAATATGCGGAAAAGCAGCACGAACGCATAGAAAGAGCACGCCACCAACAGGACGGCCACCACCAGCTGCGCACAGTTCATCCCCGTGAGCATCATCAGCCCTTGGTTAATCTGATTGGGAATGTACATGAAAAAGGCCAACAACGGATGCCGGTAGACATTGTATTCCGTGTCCCAATGCGACACGATGGCATAGGTGAGCGGGTCGAAACCCGATATGGCGAAGTTGTCGACAAAGAGCTTGTGGTAGTTGTCCGACAACTGCGTGAACTTGTCGAAATACTTCCCCACCACAAGCGCATTGAGCGTCGCCACATAGAGCAGCGCCGCCAATGCCGGCCACCGCTCCTCGCGCCGAATGTGAAATATCTTCAATGGATTTTTCATTGTCCTTTAGCTTTAGAGTGCAAAAGTACAAAGAAATAAGCCAATAATCAACAGTTAGCCTATATTTTACGCCGACAAGCCCTCACAAACCGACAAAACCGCATTGGTGCATGGCCGTTGCACGCCTCGTGCGGAGCCTTTGCACGGATGGTGCAACAGCCATGCACGGATGGTGCGAGGGCCTCGCACAACCGTCACGGCCGCCACTTGGCAGAATCATCCGGATTGAAGCGGCAAGCAAAACGTATTCAATGACGAAACAAGCTACGGCGGATGAAGCAGATTAAGGACGTTTGGAAAATCCAAATATTCGCCGGAAAAACAAATTATCCGTCCTTTTTGCGTAAATCTCCCCATTTCCTGCAAATATTACGGCGATTTTATCTAAATTTGCAAACGGAAACTTATCACCATCATAAATTAAAAAAAGTATGATTCTCTTTTTCAGAACTCCATCCAAAAACGTGATTGCGACTGAGATCGACCACCAACCCAACCGGGACGAAATCAACGAACTTTGCTGGCTCTATGGCGATGCGACTGTGGAAGAAGGCGAAAAGCTGGAAGGCTTCTTTGTGGGGCCGCGTCGCGAAATGATTACTCCTTGGAGCACAAATGCCGTTGAGATCACTCAAAACATGAGTCTTAACGGCATTTCGCGTATAGAGGAATACTTCCCCGTGAGCTCGGAAGAGGCCGACCACGACCCAATGCTGCAACGCATGTACAACGGGCTCGACCAGCAGATATTCACGGTGAAGCACAGTCCGGAGCCCATCAGGCACGTGGAAGACCTCGAAGCCTACAACGAGCAGGAGGGACTGGCACTGTCGCCCGAGGAAATGGAGTATCTGCACAAGATAGAAAAAGAGAACGGGCGGCCACTCACCGACTCCGAGATATTCGGTTTCGCCCAAATCAACTCCGAGCACTGCCGCCACAAGATATTCGGCGGCACATTCGTCATCGACGGTAAGGAGATGGAGAGTTCGCTCTTTGCCATGATCAAGAAGACCACCGCGGAGAATCCCGGCCAGATACTTTCCGCCTACAAAGACAATGTGGCTTTCGCGCAAGGGCCTGTTATCGAGCAGTTTGCCCCCGCCGACCAGAGCACAAGCGACTACTTCCGGCCTACGGATATCGAGAGCGTGATTTCGCTCAAAGCCGAGACCCACAACTTCCCAACCACTGTGGAGCCTTTCAATGGCGCCGCCACGGGCACGGGAGGAGAGATACGCGACCGCATGGGCGGCGGCACGGGTTCGTGGCCCATTGCCGGAACGGCTGTCTACATGACGGCCTACCCCCGTTTGCAAGAAGGCGAGCAGGGGCCGAAGATGACGACCCACGACACCGGACGGGCTTGGGAGAACATTCTGCCCGTGCGCCGGTGGCTCTACCAGACGCCCGAGCAGATTCTCATCAAGGCTTCCAACGGGGCCAGCGACTTCGGCAACAAGTTCGGCCAACCGCTCATTTGCGGATCGGTGCTCACGTTTGAGCAGCAGGAAAACGGTGAGAAGTATGCCTACGACAAGGTGATCATGCTCGCCGGCGGCGTGGGCTACGGCAAGAAGCGCGACTGCCTGAAGAAAGAGCCGCAACCGGGCAACAAGGTGGTGGTCGTAGGTGGCGACAACTACCGCATCGGTCTGGGAGGCGGTTCGGTGAGTTCTGTAGATACGGGACGTTACAGCAACGGCATCGAACTGAACGCCGTGCAGCGGGCCAATCCCGAGATGCAGAAGCGCGCCTATAATCTGGTGCGCGCACTGGTGGAAGAAGACAACAACCCCGTAGTGAGTATCCACGACCACGGCTCTGCCGGCCACTTGAACTGTTTGAGTGAGCTGGTGGAAGAGTGTGGCGGCGAGATAGATATGACAAAGTTGCCGATAGGCGACCAAACGCTCTCCGCGAAGGAAATCATAGCCAACGAGAGTCAGGAGCGCATGGGCTTACTGATAGATGAGAAACATCTCGACCATGTAAAGGCGATTGCCGAGCGGGAGCGTGCTCCTATGTACGTTGTCGGTGAAACCACCGGCGACGCCCACTTCTCCTTCGTCCAGGCCGACGGCGTGAAGCCGTTCGACCTGGATGTTGCGCAGATGTTCGGCCACTCGCCCAAGACGGTGATGACCGACCGCACGGTGGAACGGCACTACGAAAACGTGAGCTACACGCAAGACAAGCTCGATGAATATCTGACCAATGTGCTGCAACTGGAGGCTGTGGCCTGCAAAGACTGGCTGACAAACAAGGTAGACCGTTCGGTGACGGGCAAGATAGCCCGCCAACAGACGCAGGGACAGATACAGCTGCCACTCTCCGATTGCGGTGTGGTGGCACTCGACTATCGCGGCAAGGCGGGCATAGCCACCGCCATCGGCCATGCTCCACAGGCCGGGCTGGCCGACCCGGAGGCCGGTTCGGTACTCTCCGTAGCCGAAGCACTCACCAATCTCGTGTGGGCACCATTGGGCAGAGACAAGGGCGACAAGGCCTTGCAGCCGCTTGACTATGTGAGTCTGTCGGCCAACTGGATGTGGCCCTGCCGTTCGCAGGAGGGCGAAGACGCGCGCCTCTACAAGGCCGTGAATGCCCTGAGCGATTTCTGCTGCGCCATCCACGTGAATGTGCCTACGGGAAAAGACTCGCTTTCGCTCTCGCAGCAATATCCCGACGGTGAGAAAATCATCTCTCCGGGAACAGTCATCGTGAGCGCGGGCGGCGAGGTCTACGATGTGAAAAAGACCGTGAGCCCCGTGCTTGTGAACGATAAGAATGCCAGCCTCTACCACATCGACTTCAGTTTCGACGAGCAGCGGCTGGGCGGTTCGGCCTTCGCCCAAAGTCTCAACAGAGTGGGCGACGACGTGCCCACGGTGAAGAATCCGGAATACTTCGTCGACTGTTTCAACGCCGTGCAGGAGCTTATAGGCCGCGGATGGATTCTGGCCGGCCATGACATTTCGGCCGGCGGACTCATCACCACACTGCTGGAAATGACTTTCGGCAACGTAGAGGGCGGAATGAAAATCAACTTGCACGACCTTGTGGGCCACGACATGGTGAAGATGCTCTTCGCTGAAAATCCCGGTGTGGTGATAGAGGTGTCCGACGAACACAAGCAAGAGCTGCGGGACTTCTTCGAGGAGCGTGGCATCGGCTATGCCAAGATAGGCTATCCCACTCCCGGAGAGCGCAAATTGGTTGTAACAAACGGCGACGAGCGTCATGAATTTGACATCGACGCGTTGCGCGACACGTGGTACAAGACTTCCTATCTGCTCGATCGCAAACAGAGTTTCAACGGCTGTGCCGAGAAACGTTTTGCCAACTACAAGCACCAACCGGTGGAGATGCAATTCAATGTCGGCTTCAAAGGCACGCTTGCCTCCTACGGCATTTCGGTCGACAGACGCGAACCGTCGGGCATTAAGGCTGCCATCATCCGCGAGAAAGGAACCAACGGCGAGCGCGAAATGGCCTACTCGCTCTATCTGGCAGGCTTTGACGTGAAAGATGTCACCATGACCGATCTCATCGGCGGGCGCGAAACGCTGGAAGACATCAACCTGATTGTGTTCTGCGGAGGCTTCTCCAATTCCGATGTATTGGGCAGTGCCAAAGGTTGGGCGGGCGCATTCCTGTTCAATCCAAAGGCCAAGGAGGCACTCGACAAGTTCTATGCCCGTGAGGACACGCTCTCATTGGGCATTTGCAACGGCTGTCAACTGATGGTGGAGCTCAACCTCATCAACCCGGAACACAAGCAGCGGGCCCGTATGTTGCACAACGACTCGCACAAGTTTGAAAGCGGATTCCTCTCGCTCGCTATCCCACAAAACGACAGTGTGATGTTCGGTTCGCTCAGTGGCAGCAAGCTCGGTTTGTGGGTGGCCCACGGCGAGGGTAAATTCTCGTTGCCGGAACCGGAGAGCAACTACCATGTGATTGCAAAATACAATTATGCGGAATATCCCGGCAACCCCAATGGCTCAGACTACAACGTGGCCGGCTTGTGCTCTAAAGACGGACGACACTTGGCCATGATGCCCCACTTGGAGCGTGCCATCTTCCCATGGCAGAACGCATGGTATCCCAACGACCGCCGCAACGATGAGGTGACGCCGTGGATTGAGGCGTTTGTCAATGCGAGGAAGTGGATAAACCGCTCCCGGAACATTCACTAACTGATGACCAAATGGACAGAGAACAAGAGACAGGCAAACAGACAGCAAGTACTCCTGCCATTCCCAACGAGGGAATGGACGGGAGCACCTCCGCCCCGGGTGGAATTTACCGGGAGCTCTTCAAGACGTTCTTTAAAATAGGCGTAGTCACTTTCGGTGGCGGCTACGCCATGATTCCGCTGATAGAAGCCGACGTGGTGGACAAGAACAAATGGGTGGACAAGGAGGAGTTTCTCAACCTGATAGCCATTGCCCAGAGCTGTCCCGGCGTGTTCGCCGTGAACATCAGCACATTCATAGGCTACAAGTTGAAGAAAACACCGGGGGCCGTCTGCACCACACTCGGTGCCGCCCTCCCCTCGTTTCTCATCATCCTGCTCATTGCCATGTTCTTCCACCAGTTTCAAGACAACAAGATTGTGGCCGCCATGTTCCGGGGCATCCGTCCGGCCGTGGTGGCACTCATCGCCGTTCCCACCTTCAATCTGGCCAAAAGCGCACACATCACCTTGTCCAACTGTTGGATTCCCATAGCCGGAGCCCTGCTCATCTGGTTGCTCGACGTGAATCCCATCTATGTAATCATTGCCGCCGGATTGGGTGGTTTCATCTATGGAAAGTTCATCCAACCCACGGAGTAAAATGCAAAAGGCAAGAGACGAAGCAACCGGAAGGCTGACATCACCACCATCAAACCGATAAGTATGATATTTCTACACCTGTTCATCACCTTCTTTGAGATAGGCCTCTTCGGTTTCGGAGGCGGCTATGCCATGATTTCACTCATACAAGGACAAGTGGTAACACGTTTCCACTGGATGACGATGAGCGAATTTACCAATGTCATAGCCATCTCACAGATGACCCCCGGGCCCATCGGTATCAACTCGGCCACTTATTGCGGCTACACAGCCGTACACAATGCCGGTTACGGGAACGGCATGGCCATATTGGGTTCCGGCATGGCTACGTTTGCCCTCATCCTCCCGTCGCTCATCCTGATGATCCTCATCAGCAAGATGTTCATGAAGTATATGCACACAGATCTTGTACAGAGCGTTTTTGCCGGACTGCGCCCGGCAGTCGTCGGACTACTCGCCGCGGCCACCCTGCTCCTGATGAATGCCGAAAACTTCTCTTCTCCCAAAGAGAATCCGTGGCATTTTTGGATCAGCGTGTCGCTCTTTGCCGCCTGCTTCGTGGGCACCAAGTTCTTCAAAATCAACCCTATCCGCATGATAGCCTACTCGGCTTTCGCAGGCTTGCTGCTGCTCTACTGAGTACGACGGCCCACAGAAAGCACGGCCATAACGACTAAAGGCCCTCCGTTCGCAAATGAACGGAGGGCCTTTGCCGTATATCGTTTCCGCCAACCGGCAGTCGGTTTGTCTTACAACTCGACAATCAATGTCTGGCGAGGACTCAGACGGATGTTCCTGTCAACGGCCACCTTGCGGCCCGTCATAATGTCCACAGCCTGCTTCTTGCCGCCTAAAATCTCGGCATAGCGTGCCACTTCAAGCTCTGCCGGCTTGGAAGTGCCATTGAGAATGGTCATTAAGGCCTTCCCGTTATGCTGTCGGGCAATGACATAGACACCCTTCCACGGGATAAACTGTGTCTGCTTCCCTTTCACTACAAGGTCGTTTTCCTGCCTCCAGTGAAGCAAACGGGCCATCCAATTGAACATCGCATTCTCGGCTTCAGTACGTCCTTCGGCAGTGAAAGCATTGCGGGTATCACCCGGAAAACCACCGGGGAAGTCCTTGCGCACGTTGCCATCGGTCACTTCCTTGGTGCCATTCATCAATATCTCCGTGCCATAGTAAAGCTGCGGCGTGCGGTTCATGGTGAGCAGCATGGCCAAAGCCTGCTTCAAAGCCAACGTGTCGCAGCCGTTGCCGAGGAAGCGATCGGTGTCGTGGTTCTCGACAAAAGCCATCACACTCGCCGGATTGGGATAGAGATAGTCATAGCAAAGGGAGTTGTAGATGCGGTTGAGACCGTTCCACCAACCATCGGTCTCCTCATTCTTAGCCCTATTGAGCTTGTCGAAGAAACTGAAATCCATCACCGTTTTGAGGTAAGAATTCTTGTTGGTGAGCTTGGAATCTTTCTGCCAAGCAGCCGTATAGGCCGGTTCCGTGACCCAAGTTTCGCCCACGGTGTTGAAGTTGGGATATTCCGTGTCAAGCACCTTCATCCATTGAGCCATCGCATCGCGGTCGGCGTAGGGATAAGTGTCCATGCGGATGCCGTCGATGCCGACCGTCTCTATCCACCACTCGCTGTTCTGGATGAGATACTTCATCACATGGGGATTGCGCTGGTTGAGGTCGGGCATACTGGGAACGAACCATCCGTCCACCGTCTCTCGCATATCCACCTTCGATGCGTAGGGGTCGAGCACAGGCGTGAGCTTATAGGAAGTCTGCAAATATTGCGAGTTGACAGCATCCGTCTTGGCCAACCCCGTCATCGGGTCTCGCCCGTTCCCGGTCTTTTCGCCAAGCCATTCGGGCGTGTTAAACCAGTCCTTGGCAGGCATGTCAGCCACCCACGGATGTTCAAATCCGCAGTGGTTGAATATCATGTCCATCACCACTTTCAGTCCCTTGGCGTGCGCCTCATCTATGAGTTGGCGATATTGCCGGTTGGTTCCGAAACGCGGATCCACCCGATAATAGTCGGTGGTGGCATATCCATGATAGGCGTTGTAGCCGTTATCGCTGTCGGGAGAGTTGTTTTCCAGCACCGGCGTGAACCACAATGCCGTCACCCCCAGTTCGTTGAAATAGTCAAGGTGCTCGCGGATGCCTTCGAGATCGCCCCCGTGGCGCAGACTCGGTGCGCTGCGGTTTTCCCGATAGGCATTCATGCCCTTTATCTGTTTGGGATGTCCGGCACTCGACGCGAAGCGGTCGGGCATGAGCATGTAGAGCACATCGACATTGGTAAACCCCATGCGCTTGTCTCCGCTCATCTCCCGCTCCTTGAGATTGTATTTCACTCTTGTCACCTTGCCGCCCTCTTTGAAGTTCAGCGTCATTATCCCTGCCTTGGCCCCGGACAAATTGAGATACACCAACAGGTAGTTGGGAGAATCCAAACGCACGAGGGAGTCAATGCGCACCCCCGCATAGTCGGTGGAAACTTCCGCATTGCGCACGCCCTTGCCATAGACCATAAGCTGCAAGGAAGCATCTTTCATGCCCACAAACCAGTCGGTAGGGTCGATGCGGTCTATTTTCACAGCAGCTTCCATAGTCATCATGCTTAACAGTAAAGCCAGTAACAGAATAGTCTTTTTCATATTTTAGTCATGTATGATGAGGGCCGACTGGGGGGCTACGAAGGCCTCCGACCCTTCCATTTCGCCCATACCTTCAGGGATGATGACTCCCTCCTTGGCCACAATGGTGTATTTGCCCTCGGGGACAGCGACCTTGGCTGCCTCCTTGCCGGCATTAAGTATCACGATGGTGTTGTTCCACTCCTCGCCGGGCACATTGCGATTGCTGATGCAATAGGCCACACAGTGGGCCGGTGCGGAAAGGAAACGGAGATTGTCGCGCACCAAGCCGGCCTTGCCGAGACGGAAAGCCGGATGTGCTTTGCGAAGCCGGATGAGGCCCTTGTAGTAGTCAAACACCTGCGGATATTTCTTCAGATTGTTCCAATCGAGGCGGTTGATGCTGTCGGGAGCGTTGAAACTGTTGTGTACGCCCTTCTTGTCGCGCAGCATCTCTTCGCCCGACAAGATGAACGGCACGCCCTGTGAGGTGAACACAGCAGTCTGTGCCAAGAGGTCGAGGCGAACCAGTTCGTCGGTGGAAATGCCGGGAATGGAGGCCCTCAACCGGTCGGTGAGGCACATGTCGTCGTGGCAACTGACGTAGGCCACCATCTGCGTAGGCTCGTTGGCCCACACTTCCTTGGAATAGTTGACCTTGCTCATATCCACCTGCGGATGGGCCACACCGCCCACGATGCCAAACTTCAGACTCTCTTCTGTGCCGGGCACGCGTGCCAGAAAGCCGCCTTTGCTGTCGTCGGAGAAGGGGCCACGGAGGGCATCACGCATCTCGTCGGAGAAAGCGGCGATGCCGGGCAACTGCTTCATGTTGGCTTTCATAGCCAACTTCTCCTGCGGATAGGCACACGTTCCGGCACTCCACCCCTCGCCATATATAAATATGGTGGGATCTATCTTGTTCACCTCGGCACGTATTTGGCGCATGGTCTCGATGTCGTGGATGCCCATGAGGTCGAAGCGGAACCCGTCAATGTGATATTCGTTAATCCAATACTTGACAGACTCGATCATGAAACGCCGCATCAGGGGTTGCTCCGATGCCGTCTCGTTGCCGCAGCCCGAACCGTCGGAGGGCGTACCGTCGGCCTTGTAGCGATAGTAGTAGCCGGGATAGGTGCGCTCGAAATTGCTGCCTTTGAGATCAAACGTGTGGTTGTACACCACATCGAGAATCACCCGTATGCCGGCCTTGTGCAAGGCCTGCACCATCTGCTTAAACTCGCGGATGCGCACGGCAGGCGTATAGGGGTCGGTGGAATAGCTGCCCTCGGGCACGTTGTAGTTGAGCGGGTCATAGCCCCAGTTGTATTGGGGGCGTTCGAGATGACTCTCGTCCACGGAGGCATAATCGAAAGAGGGCAGTATGTGAATGGCATTAACGCCCAACTCCTTCAGATGAGCAATGGCTCCGGGTTCGGTCAGGGCCAGAAACTTGCCTTTATGCTGCAATCCGGAGGAAGCATCGATGGAGAAATCGCGATGGTGCATCTCATAGACAACAAGGTTGGCAGGCGACTTGGTTGCCGGTCGGCGGTCGGTTTCCCACCCTTGGGGATTGGTGGAAGCCAGGTCTATCACGGCTCCGCGTGCGCCATTTACGCCCACAGCCTTGGCAAAGACACCGGGAGTCTGCCCCTTACCCATGTCAAATGTGTAAAAACGCCCCTTGAGATCGCCCTTGACCGTGGCGGCCCAAAGGTTCTTTCCGGCAGGCCGGAGCTTGACCGTCTTGACCAATTTTCCACCCGTTCCGGCATTGTAAAGGCGGAGCACCGGCCGGACGGGGGCATTAAGCTTGAATACTGTCTGCTCGGGAGTGTAGGTCATTTCGTCGAACGCCTCCCCGGCATGGACGGAAGATTGGAAAGACAACGCTGCTAACGCAGTCATAAAAAAGGTTTTCAGTTTCATTGATGATAAGTCAAAAGATAATAAACAAAGCGGCTCTGCCGACATGCGAAGTTCCTGTCACACAGCCATTACAACGGTTCTGTGCCCTTATCGGAAATGCAGAAAAGCGAAACCATCATCCCGGTAGACTGCCATCGGATAGGTGCAGAGCCTTTGCACAGTCCGTGCATAGCCTTTGCACGGATGGTGCAGCACCCTTGCACGGACTGTGCAAAGGCTCCGCACGAAAACGAGTCCGGCCTACCGGGCCATCAGCGAGACTGCAAAGCCACCGCCGGGAGCCTCGGCCAGTTTGAGCACATCGCCCCACTTCACGGTCTTCTTGGTGATGGTGTAGGACTTGGGATTCTTATCAAAAGAGGCATCCTTGGCATCGGCATAGATCGTGCAATCATACTTCTTGCCCTTGTCGAGGAAGTCGAGTTTCACCACCGACTTGTGCCCGTTCTCGTCGCACTTGCCACCGATGAACCAGTTGTCGGTTCCCTTGGCCTTGCGGGCCACCGTGATATAGTCGCCGGGCTCGGCTTCAAGATAGCGGGAGTCGTCCCAGTCGCAGGCCACATCCTTGATAAACTGGAAGGCATCCATATACTTGGCATAGTTTTCAGGCAGGTCGGCCACCATCTGCAACGGACTGTACATCGTCACGTAGAGAGCCAGCTGCCCCACAAGTGTGGTGTGCACGTAGTTGGGATTGTCGCTCCATGTCTTCAACTGGGTTTCCAAGATGCCCGGTGTATAGTCCATGGGGCCACCCTGCAGACGGGTGAAGGGGAGCACGACGGTGTGGTCGGGACGACTTCCGCCAAAAGCCTCATACTCCGTGCCGCGGGCACTCTCGTTGCCTATGAGGTTGGGATAGGTGCGGCAAAGTCCGGTGGGGCGCGTGGCCTCATGGGCATTGACCATGACATGGTGCTTGGCAGCCTCCTTCACCACGTAGAGATAGTGGTCGTTCATCGCCTGCGAGAAGTGGTGGTCGCCCCGGGGTATGATGTCGCCCACGTAGCCGCCCTTCACGGCATCGTAGCCGTATTTGTTCATCAGGGCGAAAGCGGCCGGGAGATGGCGCTCATAGTTGGTCACGCTGGAGCTCGTCTCGTGGTGCATCATCAGTTTCACGCCCTTGGAATGGGCATAGTCGTTGAGGTATTTGATGTCGAAATCGGGATAAGGAGTCACGAAGTCGAAGACATCGGCCTTCCACATATTGGCCCAGTCTTCCCAACCCACGTTCCATCCTTCCACCAGCACCTGCTGCAGACCGTTGGCCGCAGCAAAGTCGATGTACTGCTTCACCTTGGCCGTGTTGGCGGCATGGCGGCCGTTGGGCTTCGCCTTGGTCCAGTCTATGAGGTCGAGCTTGACGGAGGGATATTCATCGGTGTAGTTCCAAGTGCTCTTGCCCACGATCATCTCCCACCACACGCCGCAATACTTCGTGGGGTGAATCCAACTCGTGTCCTCTATCTTGCACGGCTCGTTGAGATTGAGAATGAGGTTGCTCGAAAGCATGTCACGGGCATCGTCGCTCACCATCACCGTGCGCCAAGGCGTGGTGCAGGGTGTCTGCATACATCCCTTGAGGCCGGTGGCATCGGGAGTGAGCCACGACTCAAACACCATGTTCTTGTCGTCGAGGTTGAGGTGCATGGTGGCATAGTTGACACAGGCAGCCTCATGGATGTTGATGTAGAGGCCGTCGCTGCTCTTCATCTGTAAAGAAGTCTGCACACCGGTGGGCGAAAACACCGCCACGGAGGAGTTGTCCCAGTTGACGGCCTTGTTGAAACGCGCCCTGATCTCGGAGAGCTTGCTCTGCTGCGTCTCCTGCTCCTGCGTGTCGTAGTCGCCCGGCAGCCACCAAGCGGTGTGGTCGCCGGCCATGGCAAACTGCGTGTGCTCTTCCTTGATCAGGAAATAGTTGAGTGCCTTTTGCTGCGGAAACTCGTAGCGCAGCCCCATGCCGTCGTTGTAGACGCGGAAACGGATGATGATGTTGCGGTTGCTGGAAGGCTGGTTGAGATCCACCTCCAGCTCGTTGTAATGGTTGCGGATGGTGGCCGTCTCTCCCCATACCGGCTTCCATGTCTCGTCAAACGAGGAGATACGGGTATCCGTAATCTTGAATCCGTCCATCAAGTCGGTTTCATCCTTGCCCTTGCTGGCGTGCCTGTCCTTAGCCAGTTCGAGCCCGAGATGGGAAGGTTTCACCACCGCCCGGCCTTTATAGGTCATCTCGTAGGTGGGGCGGCCATTGTCGGAAAGCGTGAAGGTCAGGGCGACGTTTCCGTCGGGTGACTTCACAGTTTGTGCTGCCGCCATCATTGGCAGCAGCACAAAAGCTAAGAATAGTTGTATTTTACGCATAGTCGCTGATTATTTTCGTCCCGACTGGGAAATAAGTTCGGTCACGTTGGCCACAAAAGAGTCATTGGCCATCAAGTCTTCTATGCTCAGGTGCATCCGGTATCGCCAATAATGCTTGGGATTGGCGGGAATGTTGATGCGCTCGGCATTCTGGTCGGGCAACCGGAGGTTGTCGTCGATGGAGAGCCAGTCTTGAATGCTGAAAATGCAAAGCATCGACGGCGAGGTGAGATGGCGGCTGATGATGTCGCGCGCCAGCCAGCCCGGCAGAGGATGGGGAGCAGCGCCACCCCGATAGAGCATGGAGTTGTAGTAGTCTTGCGTGCGCTCCAAGTCTTCGTCCCACCACTGGCGCAGCGTGGGCATGTCGTGACTGGAAATGGTGCATACCGACCGGTAGGGGTTGCGGCTCAGATGACCGAAGCGCACCTTCGGGTCTTTCGGCATCGACTGGAGTTCGAGGCTGAGAATCTTCAACTCGTTCATCACCCACGACACACAGTCGGGCACCATGCCCAAGTCTTCCGCACACACCAACATGCGGGTGGCCTGCACGAGTTTGGGCAGCTTCTTCATGGCCTCGCGATACCAGAACTGGTTGTTGCGGCGATAGAAGTAGTCGTTGTAAAGACGGTTGAAGGCGTATTTGTCATTGTCGTAGAGCGACTCGTAAATGAAGTCGAACTGAACGGAAATGCGCGGATGGAAGAGTTCGGGATTCTTACGGTCGCGGACAAAGAGCACATCGCTGATCAGGGCATACAGACCGTCGCGCAGCCACAAGTCTTCCTGCACCGTGGCGTGCTCAAAGACTTTTTCCAACTTGCGCTGCGTGTCAAACTCGGGCTTCATGCGGTAGCGTTCACCGTCGATGCGGTCGAGATAGGTGTCGCGCACCTCTCCGGCGCGTTCGCCGAACATGCGGTCGAGCACCCAGTCGGTGATAAACGGTTCGGTGAAACGCTCCTCTTGGAAATTGAGACCATAATTGCCTATCTCCTCACGCGTCATGCCCAGCGAGGGGGAGAACTGCCCGAGCAGGCCATGCACAGAGGCAACGGGAATCTCCCAAATGCGGAAGAAACCGAGCACGTGGTCTATGCGGTAGACATCGAAGAACTTGGACATGTTCTGGAAACGGCGCACCCACCAGGCACAGTCATCTTTCAGCATCTCGTCCCAGTTGTAGGTGGGGAATCCCCAGTTCTGACCGTTCACGCTAAAGTCATCGGGCGGTGCTCCGGCCTGCTCGCTGAGGTTGAAATACTTGGGCTCCATCCACACATCGCAGCCGTAACGGTTCACCCCAATGGGAATGTCGCCCTTCAGAACGATGCCGCGAGACTTGGCATAGTCATGCACTCCGCGCATCTGGGTGTTCAGCACAAACTGCACGAAATAGTAGAATTCCACCTCCTTGTAGGCCTTGTTGCGGGGCGTGGAAAGGGCCTTGCGCTCCCGTTCGTCCCACACTTGGCTGTCCGGCCATTGCAGGAAATCGGCCGTCCCGTACTTGTCGCGGAGGAAACAATATTGGGCATAAGGCACAAGCCACTGCTCGGTCTCCGCAAAAAACTCCTTGAAAGCCTCCGACTTCATCATCTCGGCCCCTTCCTGTTCGTAGACAAGGCGGAGATAAGCAATCTTGGCATCGTTGACCCGCTCGTAGTCGATTTGGCTGAGGGCGTTCAGTTCCTCCCCGAGTGCCTTGTACCGTTCGCGTGCCTCGTCATCTTTCAACGGCGGAAGGGCATTCAAGTCGGCATATTGCGGATGCAGCGCAAAGATGCTGATGCAGCTATAGGGATAGGAGTCGGTCCAAGTGTGGGTGGTAGTCGTGTCATTGATGGGCAATATCTGCAACACCCGCTGGCGGGTCTTGGCCACGAAGTCTACCATTTTTTTCAGGTCTCCGAAGTCGCCCACGCCGAAACTGTCTTTTGAGCGCAAGGAGAAAACGGGGACAAGTGTCCCGGCAAATTTACGGTTCCACAGTTCGAAGAAGGCTTGGGCAAGTTCATAAACCACCACGTCGCCCTTCTTCAAGGCGGGAAGTTGCACGGTGCGGTTGAGCCCGGTCTCCCAAAGTGGGGCGACATCATCCTGCCCTCCGAGCACAATAAACTTGAATTCGAGTTCGCCGTCTTCACAGGCATCGGCATCCAAGTCGACAATCCACTCATTGATGGCGTGCTGGATCATCGGCAGTGCATTCGCAGCCTCCCAACCGCCCAATGTATTGCCGGCCCCGATGAGCGCAAGCCGCTCTCCCTCCCGCAACTGGGGGGCACGCACCTTCAGGCGCACAGTGCGGGCATAATCGCTGCACCCGACACCCGTCACCTGCTGGTGGTTGATGCAGTCGGTAAAGGCCGAACTGTAAAGATAGGCATCTTCGGGCATCGCATTCCACTTGTCATAAACGACATACTTGCGTGCCTGCCTGGCTGCAAGTTCCAACCGATGGGTCACGGTGAGCCACTCGCGATAGGAGTAGTTGCCGTCACGGTCGACACTGTAAAAATAGTCAAAGGAAGAAACGTTGTCCAGCTCCTTCTCGCCGAGTCTCAATCCATAGCTCCAGCGAAGGCCGTCGACGGTCGTCATCCGGTAATGAGCGGTCTTGCCGGCCATAATGACATTCAAGACAAGTTCTTCACCGAATACCGTTTTAAAATCGATATTAAATAAAAAGTTCATAGACCGTTATAGTTATTAGTTATTCTGGTGCTAAGATAGCAAAATATTCCCACCTTGGGACACTACCGTTTGCATAAAAAACAGAAATCCTCGTGCAATCGTTTGCGCGAGGATTTCCTTATTTCTATTTTGTTTTAATCACTGTCACTGCCGCAGCTCCAAAGATGAACAGCACTCCGGCGACGATCATCATTGTGCTCTGGTGCGATCCGACAAGCGACAGAACTCCGCCACCGACAAGGGCTGCGACTATCTGGGGAATGCAGATGGTGCCATTGAACAGTCCCAGATAGGCCCCCATGTGGCCGTAGCCCTGCAGGGCGTTGGTTACAAACGTAAACGGCATAGCCAACATGGCGGCCCAGGCACAACCGATGAGCAGGAATGGGATGAATTGCAGATACTGGTCATGCACGAAAGGAATCATGGCGAAGCCGACACCGCCGATAGCCAGACTGAGCGAATAGGCCAATTTAGTGTTCTTGAACTGTGTCAAAGCGATGGCCCAGACCACGCTTCCCATAGCCTCGACAGCGAAAAGGATGCCCACCCAGTTGCCTGCTTCCTGAAAGGCAGGAGAGGCTGCATCGGTGGTGTTCCACACGGTCTCGGCTATGGCACCGGTGGTATAGTTCCACATGTAAAGCATGGCAGCCCAGCAGAAGAACTGCACCAGGCCCACTTTCCAGAATGTGGAGGGCGCATTCTTCAACAGGGTTAACCAGTTGGCCTTGCCTTCCTCTTCCTCCAAATCAGCACTTCGGCCATTATATTCGGCATATTCTTTCGGATTCCACTCTTTCACTTTCAGTGTCGTGTAGAGGACACAGAGTATCAGAATGGCGGCCCCGATGTAGAACGACCATATCACCGAATCAGGCACCACGCCTTTCTCAGCCACATTCTTGATGCCAAACCAGGTAAAGACAAACGGAAAGACAAAGCCCACGACCGAACCGACATTGCAGAGGAAACTCTGAATGGAATAGGCCTTGGCTTTCTGTTTCTCGTTGACCATATCGCCCACGAGCATTTTAAACGGTTGCATGGCCATATTGATGGAGGTGTCAAGGAACATCAGAGCCACCAGTCCGAAAATCATGGCGGCCCCAACAGCCAGCCCGAACGAACCGGCATTGGGCAGCAGGCACATTACCAGCACTGCCATCGTTGCACCTACAAACAAATAGGGTATGCGGCGACCGAAACGGTTCCATGTCTTGTCGCTCAGGGTGCCGACAATAGGTTGCACGAGAATGCCCATCAATGGCGGAAGAATCCAAAAATAACTCAGATTATGAGGGTCAGCACCAAGTGTGGCAAAAATGCGCGAGATGTTCGCACTCTGCAAGGCGTAGGCTATCTGTACGCCGAAAAAGCCGAAGCTCAAATTCCAGAGCCCCCAAAAGTTCATGTCAGGTTTCTGTTTCATAGCTTTTATTATCGTTATTACTTAAAATTCAGTTTTATATTTTACACCGGGCTACTTTGTTGTGCCACGCACAATCAGGCGTGTCCTCACCACGCGTTTCTCCGCCCGGTCCATGGGGATAGAGCCTTCCACGTGACCTATCAGGATGTTGGCAGCCTCTTCGCCCACCAGTTTGCCCCGCTGCTCGACGGTGGTGAGAGGCGGATCGCAGGCCACGGCGCGTTGCCCGTTGGTGAACCCGCACACGCTGATGTCGCCCGGCACACTGTAGCCCAACCGCCTCACCGTGTACATAATGCCGATGGCCGTGTCGTCGTTGACGGCAAAGAAAGCATCGGGACGATTGTCCAATTCCATGAGGTCGGGGGTGATGGCCTCGGCTGCCGTGCGGTTGTCGCACAGGCGCACCAAATGTTCGTCCACCGGCATTCCGTGACGCAACAAAGCGTCCTTGTAGCCGTTAAAGCGGTTTTTGGCTATTTCCAGCTTCATGGAGGCACCGTAGTATGCAATTCGTTTGCACCCCGTGTCTATCAGATGGGTCACGGCGGTATAAGCTCCCATGTAGTCATCCACCACCACGCGACTGCAATCCACCCCTGTGCAAATTCGGTCGTAAAAGACCAATGGCACGCCATTGTCTATGAGGTGTTGGAAATGAGCATATTTGGTCGTGTCTTTCGCTTGCGACACGATGATGCCGCACACCTTATTCTTATAGTAAGATTCGCAGATAGCCATTTCACGCTCATACCGCTCGTTGCTTTGCGCCACCATGATGCGGTAACCCCGCGCACTGGCCTCCTCCTCAATGCCACTCAGCACCGTGGAGAAATAATAGTGCGCAAACTGCGGGATAATGACGCCGATCACCTTCATTGGCATCACCTTGCTGTGACGCAGAGCCTCCCCAATGACATTAGGAGAAAAACCATGCTCGCGTGCGTAAGTCTGCACGCGTTCTCTCTGCTCCTTGCTGATGCGAGGACTGTCTTTCAAGGCCCTTGAAACCGTGGCAACGGAAACGCCAAGTTCACGGGCTATATCTTTCATTGTAATAGGCAAAAAACCTCCCATGGTGTCTTCAGTTATTGATCGTTTAGATTGTACAATGCAAAGTTATGCAAATCATTGCAAAAGCGTTGCCTGACCTCCACCTTTAAATTGATTTAAATCATGCAATCGTTTGCACTGATTTAATAACGATTTTAACCTAAAAAAAGTACAAACATACGTTAATAAAGTTACTTTTGCATTGTCAACGAACGTTTCAGCAATCTAACCAACCACCAACCCGGAGACCGATAAGCTCCGCATACATACCGTTTTTTCGGACAATAACTAAAAACAATATATTAACGTTAACTTAAAGATCACGCAAATGATGAAGCAGGTAAAGATTAAATTGCCTCTAAGAATGCTGACCCTCGCAGGAGGATTGCTTCTTACAGCGAGTTCCTTTGCACAGACTGGTGCTATTAAGGGACAAGTATTGGATGCTTCCGGAGAGCCTGTCATGGGGGCTACCATCACTGCCAACGGCAAAACCGTGGGCATTACCGACATGGATGGTAACTTCTCGATCAACGCAGCCCCGGGAACAGAACTGACAATTACTTATTTGGGAATGAGTCCAAAGAAAGTATCAGCTTCTTCCAACATGTCTATCACCATGACAGAAGATGAGAAGACCCTTCAAGATGTGGTCGTCATCGGTTATGGTGTCGCGAAGAAATCAGACCTGACAGGTTCGGTAACCGCTTTGAGGCCAGATTCAAAAAACAAAGGTGTCGTTGTCAATGCCCAGGACATGCTTGGTGGTAAAATCGCCGGTGTAAACGTGACAAGCGATGATGGTACCCCCGGTGGCAAGGCCAATATCCGCATCCGTGGCGGTTCGTCTCTTAACGCAAGCAATGATCCATTAATAGTCATCGACAACGTGCCTATAGACAACAATGGTGTCAAAGGTGTGGCAAACATACTCTCAACCATCAACCCCCAGGATATAGAAAGTTTCAATATCCTGAAAGATGCTTCTGCTACTGCTATTTACGGTAGTCGTGGTTCTAATGGTGTCATTATCATCACAACTAAAAAGGGACAAAAAGGCGGTGTAAAAGTATCCTACAATGGAAGTGTAACTCTGAGCATGAAGAAAAAGACTGTTGACGTGCTCGACGGTGACCAGTTCCGTGCTCTCATCAAGGAAAAATGGGGAGAGAACTCTAATGCTTACAATGCGTTGGGCACAGCCAACACTAATTGGCAGGATCTCATTTATCGCACGGCTGTGAGCCATGACCACGGTGTAACAGTATCCGGTTCCATCAGCGACAAATTGCCTTATCGCGTATCGGTAGGGTATACCGATCAACAAGGTATCTTAAAGACATCTGACTTTAAACGTGTTACAGGCTCTTTCAATCTGAATCCTTCACTTTTCAATAATCACTTGAACATCAACCTGAATGCCAAAGGAATGTATGCACACAGCCGCTTTGCCGACGGGGCAGCAGTAGGTGCAGCTGTCAATATGGATCCTACACAAAGTCCGTATGCATATACATCTCCTTACCATCTTGCTCAGACCGATGCTTCCGGAAATAAAGCGTTCGGTTCTTATGCAGATCAAATTCTAAAAAATTTCAACGGATATTTTGCATGGCCTAAAGCCGGCAACTACAGTGACCCTGATTGGCCCTACACCTACAACGAATTAGCAACACGTAACCCATTGGCTGTATTGAATGAAAAAAATGATGTGGCCAATAGCCGGGAATTTATAGGAAGTGCCGACTTCGACTATAAGGTACATGGATTTGAAGACCTCCGACTTCATGCCACACTTGGTGCCGACATAGCCAAAGGTAGACAAAACACCAACTATACCCCTGCTTTCCAAGGCAACAATGAAGCCTATTATGGCAACTATGGTTGGGAGGCAATTCTCAAGCGCAACCTTTCTTTAAGTGCTTACGCACAATACTATCATGATTTCAACGATGCTGCCAAAAATCATTTCGACATTATGGCCGGTTATGAATATCAGCATTTCTGGAATAGCAAAAACAACAACTATTGGGGGTATTACGGTATCAAGAACACTAAAACCGGTAAGTATGTGGACGAACAGGGGCATTACCTTGGAGAGAGTGGCAACCTTGCCGGCCATGTCTACAATCCTTCCGTCTATTCGACCAAGACAGAAAACTTCCTTGTTTCATTCTTCGGGCGTGCCAACTGGAGTCTTATGGACAGATACTATGTCACAGCGACTGTCCGTGATGACGGTTCTTCCCGCTTTAGGGACCATTGGGCAGTATTTCCTTCTGTAGCTTTTGCTTGGAAAATCAATGAGGAAAACAATTTCAAAAAACTCGATTGGCTTTCCGACTTGAAGCTCCGCCTCGGATGGGGTATGACAGGTCAACAAGATGTGAACAATGACTATGCTTGGATTCCTACCTACACCCGTAACACCGGAACTGGATCTTTCTATCCCGCAGACGGTGACGGAACTTTAGCCCGCCCAGACAACTACACACCAGAACTTAAGTGGGAAACAACTACAACCTATAATGTAGGAATGGACTGGGGTATACTCAACCAACGCCTCTCGGGCAGTTTAGATTGGTATTACCGTAAGACAACCGACTTGCTTAACTACGCTCCGACTGAGGCACTCTCCGCTTTCCGTAACCAGTCATGGCAAAACATCGGCTCTATGATGAATACCGGTATTGAAGCTGCCATCAGTTGGAAAGCCGTACAGAGCCACGGTTGGTACTGGACATTGGACTACAACTTCACCTACAACTACAATAAGATTCTTGACTTGAAAGGTGTTAGTGCAACAGGTGACCCCGTTCCCAACACCAGTTTTAAAATCGGAACCGACAAATATCTGGAATATAATCAAGTGGGGCATCCTATGAACTCTTACTGGGTATATCAACAAGCCTATGATGCAAATGGCAAGCCCATTGAAAACGCTGTTGTAGACCGTAACGGTGATGGTCAAATAACCAATGCCGACCGCTACTTCTATAAAAGTCCGATGCCCCCCATCACTATGGGCTTCGCCTCCCGTTTGGAATATAACAATTGGGATCTCAGTTTTTCACTCCGTGCCAATATCGGCAACTATGTTTACGATGGTGTGAACCAAGGTTTTCATAATGTCAGCCCGAACGCCCTTTGGGCATCCACCAACTTCTTGTCGAATAAAACAGCAAATGCCGTTGCTGACAACTGGCAGACTGACGACCCTTCATCCATTCTTTCTGATCGTTGGGTGCATAATGCCTCTTTCCTGAAGATGGACAATATCACATTAGGGTACAGCTTCCAAAACCTCTTCAAGAACAGTTCTTGGCAAGGTATCGGAGGACGTGTCTATGCCACAGCGTCTAATGTGTTTACCATCACCAACTACAAAGGACTCGATCCGGAGGTGTTCAATGGATATGACAACAATATTTATCCACGTCCATTCTCCGTTATCGTAGGTTTAAATCTTAATTTTTAATTTCCAAGAGATTTACAGTCATGAATAAAAATATAAAAAGTCTGCTTTCTGCTGCAGTCATCGCCCTCTCTTTAGGTATGACATCATGCACGGGCGATTTGGATGTTACACCGATCAACCCCAACATGAATACGGAAGTAAAACCATCGGATCTTTTCAATAAATGCTATGCCAATCTTGCTATGGCCGGTAACAGCACTGGTGACGGCGAGGCTGATATAGATGGATTGGATGGCGGTACATCCGGCTTTATCCGCCAACTTTGGAACTCCAACGAACTCACCACCGACGAGGCTATCTGTCACTGGGGTGATGATGGAGTACGCCAATACTGCTATAACACCTACGATGCAAGCCATCCTATGCTAAATGGATTTTATGCCCGTTTGACCACTGGCATATCCTATTGCAACCAATACATCAATGTTTGTGGTAGCGTCGACGCTACCAAGACGGCCGAAGTTCGCTTTTTACGTGCCCTTCAGTACTATTTTTTAATGGATGCTTACGGCAATGTTCCTTTTGCCACATCACTCACCCATCCGGTTCGTATGACTCGTGCCGAGATGTATGGCTGGCTCGAAAAAGAACTTCTTGAAATAGAGCCTCTTCTCACCGAAGCCAAAGCAAAGAATTCGTCTGATGCAGGCTACTACCGTGCTGATAAAGCTGCTGTTTGGATGCTTCTTTCCCGCCTCTACCTCAATGCCGAAGTATATACCGGCACAGCTCAATGGGCCAAGGCTGCAGAATATGCTAAGAAGGTGATGGATTCCAGCTACAAACTCAACACCACAGGTGTAGGTAAATGGAGTGCCTACCAAATGCTCTTCATGGGTGATAATGGTGAAACGAGTGCCTCTCAAGAAGGTGTATTTCGCATCGGACAAGATGGTGTGACTACAACATCATGGGCAGGTACGCTTTTCCTCATGGCCTCCACTTACGACGGCAACATGCATGCAGACGTCTCTGGCACCTACCCAACAGCCACCAATGGTACCGGTCAGACTTGGGGCGGCAACCGTGCACGCACAGATCTCATAAGGAAGTTCTTCCCCAATGACGATGCCCCCAACATATCTTGCAAGGATATGCCTGCAGCAGCTAATGATGACCGTGCCATCTTCGACGGTCTCGATCGTACACTTGATAACGGAGACGGCTATCTGAGCAGTTTCACATTCGGTTTTGCCGTGGCAAAATGGAACAATCTTAAGACTAACGGGAGCGTTGGGCACAATGATACCTATCCGGACACCGATTTCTTCCTTTTCCGTGTTGCTGAGGCCTACCTCACCTATGCCGAGGCAACAGCCCGGCAAAATGGTGGCACTGCCACTGCCGATGGCATTGAAGCCATCAATGCACTCCGTCAACGCGCCCATGCCGTTACAAGAGCCGGTTACAGCCTAAATGACATTTGCGATGAATGGAGCCGTGAATTCTACTTTGAAGGCCTCCGTCGTCCTACCTTGATTCGGTTCAATCGGTTCGGTGGTGACAACAACTATAATTGGAGCTATAAAGGTGGTGCGAAAAACGGCCGCAACTTCTCTGCCGACAAAAATATCTTTGCCATTCCGGCAGACCAGGTAAGAGGCCCAATCACTCAGAATCCTTCCTACTAACCCGAGAATGTATAACACATCGTGCGGAAACGAAACCTTCCGGTCACAGTTCCCGCACATAATAATAAAACAATCACAATGGAAAATATATTAAAATCAACCTTGCTGTTGCTTTGTGGCATAACCCTTTTCACAGCTTGTGATGATGATATGTCCCATAATCCAACCATCCAGAAAGTCCAGTCATTTACGCTGAACACACCGGCCTATTCCAATTCAACTATTGATTTGGCAACATCAAACACATTGGACTTTACGTGGTCACAACCTGACTATGGCTTTCCGGCTTTGGCCAACTACCAGGTACAAATATCTCCCACTGACTCGTGGACAAAAGACATCCAAGCCGGAGAACTGGACGCAAACAACAAAACTGTAGGCGACTATAAAACACTTGATCAGGACTACACCGTAGTCAAGGCAAGCATACTCGCAGCTGACATTGCCAAAGGATTGGAACAAATCACCCACTATGCAGAAGATGCCGTACCCGATATACAGAAAGTGTATGTACGCATCCGTGCTATGTATGCAGGAGATACTATCTATTCCAACAAAGTCACTGTAAATGTGGCTCCCTATTATGTTGAGTTAAAAGACGCCGCACCACTTGAGTGGTATCTCGTGGGCAGCTGCATCGGTGACGGTACTTGGAATAACAGTAGTGAAAAAGATGTGTATAAGTCTCTCATTCCGCTCTACATGATTGATGGACAGGAATATGACAAGAAAACCGGTACCGGTAAGATTTCCTACACCGACTATTTCCCCGAAGGCGGAAAGTTCAAAGTGATTCTTACTCCGGGTAAATGGAATCCTCAGATTGACTATTCCAATTTTAATGGTATCAAAGCTGACAGTAACTACGAAACTGACGATGACGGCAATGTTGTTGTTAAAAATGCAGGTTATTACACCGTCACCGTAGATACCAAAGCGGGCACTGCCACTATAGAGAAATATACTAAGTCGGTCAACAAATATGCCAACATATTCCTTGCCGGCCAGTACAATAGTTGGAATACCACCGAAGATGCCATGTCGCCTGTATCAAGCTATACAGGAGCAGAGAATCATAACTGGATCAAGACCGTAACATTCTCTGAAGCCGGTACATTCAAGTTTACAGATGCCACCACATGGTGGGGTGGAGCCGCTTTCCCCTACGGCACAGCCAACACTTCTGCAGGCGATAACAAATATGCTGCCGGGACTTATAAAGCTTATTTCAACGACATCACCGGGCAATACTATTTTATTGAGACAGAATAGTTATAAACAAAATAACACGAGGAGGCGGAAAAGATTTTCCTCAACCGCCTCCTCACCTAAAAGAAGATAAACATGAAAAAGAACATATTAGCCATAGGGCTTGCACTGGCAATGACCGGCTGCGGTTCTGACACCTATGAAGACTGGCTTTCACCGCAAAGCAGCCAACAAGAGGCGGCCAAGACTATCACTCTCACCGTTACTCCGGCACAGCCAATCAAGTTTGCAGAAATCACAACCGACTCCGTACAACTGTTTGTTCCTAAAATCACCGCAAGTGATGCAAACGTTAGCAATTACACCGTTGTCTTACACGCTGTTGAAGGTAATGCAACAAAGACCCTCCAAGCCACAGAAAACGGAATGGTAAGCAAGACGGAGTTGGAAAAAGCCTATTATACACTTGCAGGATATCGGCCCATAGCGCGAACCATCAACCTTGACATCACGGCATTGACCACTGTAAACGGGATAAACATCAAGAATGTGGGCAACACCACAGCCACGTTGACAGCCAATGCACCCGTACTTTCAGCCACAGGCTACTACATCGTGGGAAATTGCCAAAACCCAACATGGCAAAATGATGACACTTCACTGAAATATGAATTCAATGGCACCGACCCATACAGCAATTCCACGATTGTTTTCCGTGTCCCGGCTCCTACCGATGGTAGCGGTCTTGCTTTCAAAATTTTCGATCTTGCTGCAACGGGCAACAAAAATGCGCCCACTGTGCTCTCGTGCAAAGAAGAAAAGGCTATCGCAGCCAACGGTACAGAAAAGGGGCAACTCGTTGACAATACCAACGGTCAAGGAAAGAATATCACTGCCCAAGCAGAAAGTAGTGCCAAGTTCTATGAGATAACGGTAGATCTCCTTGCACAAACCTACACTGTAAAGGCCTTGAATTTCTCGGCATTTATCTACGAACGCGGCACTAACACCAGTTGGGGTGACAAACCTGCTTGCCCGCTCTACAGCACTGCCTCTGATGGAAAATATCAAGGCTTCATGTATCTCAACGGTGAGTTCAAATTCATGCCTAATGCCAACAATTGGGATGGCGACTGGGAGAACGATGGAGATGGTAAGATTGCTGATAACGGCGGTGCCAACAACCCTGCCCCCGAAACTGGTTTCTATGCTGTGAATGTAGACCTCACAACCATGACTTACAGTCTGAAAAAGATTGACTTCATCGACATCGTAGGCAACGTGAAAGGTGGTGCAAGTGACTGGAGCAGCGGGCCTCACATGACCTACAATGTGGCCGAGCAGTGCTGGGAAGCAGATGTAAACCTTACCGGCAGCCAAATCAAATTCCGTGGCAATGGCAATTGGAGTGATGATGACGGCAACTGGGGCGGAGAAGTAAATAACATACTCAACGGTAGTAGCGAGAATGTGCATCCGGGAATTACAGGCGATGTACATGTTAAACTCTACGTAAGTTGCAACACCAAGTCGCGTGTGGTAATCACCAAAAAATAAAATAATCATACCGACTTCGCGAAGCAAAGCTTCATCAAAGCTATCCTGTGGGCGGCTCTCAAGCGATTGAGGGCCGCTTTCTCTTTTTAATAGTCTCTTTCATCCCTTCTCCGAAGAAGGAAAACCTGAAAATAGAGAAGGTGGAAAATTGCTTATTTCAACAACTTATCGTATATTTGTAGACGAAGATCTCCTGCTGATATTCGCATCTGACAAAATAATATTCATATTATATCGCAAAACAATCAACATCTAACAATAACAAAACATGAAAAGACTTTTGCTGCTTGTGCAGGCCATGATAATGGCACTCTGCGTTGGAGCCACCGAAGGCGATGGTTTCCGCTTGGCAAACGCCCAAGATGTGGTGATGTATCAGGTGAACCCGCGCGTTTTTGCCCCACACAACAGTCTGCGGGCCGTGGCAGCTCGTGCCGACTCCATCAAGGCACTGGGCGTAAATGTAGTATGGGTGATGCCCATCTATCCTATTGGCGAAGTAAAATCGAAAAATTCACCCTACTCCATCAGAGACTATAAGGCAGTGGCTCCGGAGTTTGGAACCATCGACGACTTCAAACATCTCGTCAAGGTATGCCACGAACGGGGCATGGCCGTGATTCTCGACTGGGTGGCCAACCACACGGCATGGGACAGTCCGTGGATTACGGAGCATCCGGAATGGTATGTGCAGAAAAACGGAGAAATCGTATGCGTGAATTTCGATAACCAAGTGTGGGAAGATGTAGCCGACCTCAACTATGACAACCACTACATGCGCCTGGCCATGATAGATGCCATGAAATATTGGGTGACCGAGGTGGGGCTCGACGGCTTCCGCTGCGATGTGGCCGATGGCGTGCCCACCGATTTCTGGCACGATGCCATTGCCGAACTGCGCGCTGCAGCTCGTCCCCGCGACATCCTTATGCTGGCAGAGGGCAAGGTGAAAGCCAATTTCACGACCGGTGGTTTTGATATGGATTACGGGTGGAACTACAAGGATGCGCTCGTGAGCGTCTTCGTGAAAGGGGCGAGCGCACAAAAACTCATTGATACCGACCGGAAGGAGTATGCCTCACTACCGGAAGGCAAGGTGAAATTGCGCTTCACCACCAACCACGACCAGTCGACTCATGCCACACCGGTGAAGGAATTTATCAATGCCCGTGGGGCTATGGCTGCCTATGTGTCGGCCATATTCATCCACGGCGGTGCACTCATCTACGGTTCGCAGGAAGTGGGCTATCCCAATCCCATCAACTTTTTCCATTACGTGCCTGTAAACTGGATGGCTAATCCGCAAACCTATCGCGAATACCAAAAACTCATCGGACTTTACAACCAATATCCGGCCCTCCGCAAAGGCAACATGACTCCTTTTGCCACAGCCGATGTACTGGCATTTGAGAAAAGCGATGCCGATGGCAACCGATTTCTCGTGGTGGCGAATGTGCGCAACAAGGCCGGACGCTTCTCTCTGCCTGCCGCGTGGGCACATGCCGCCTGCACCAACATTTACACGGGCAAAAGCACCAAAACAGGAGAAACCTTGCGACTCAAGCCATTTGAGTATGTGATACTAAAAAGCCTCACCCCCGCCCCCTCTCCAAGGGGATAGGCAAGTGAGAGATACCCGTTATCTGATGAGTTGGACATAGCCCGCTCTTATAAAAGATGAACTAAAAGAAAAAAGGACGAGCCCACTTGGACATAGAATGCAAAAAGCCATATCCCTGTCTCCATAATGAGATGAGATATGGCTTTTTTCGTGCTTAGAAGGAAGGTCTCATAATGGATTTACGATAAGCGTGCAAAACTTCCGCTTTTGCAATCTCTTTGCTTGATGTCTTGTAAAAGCCGCTTTTCACACAAAAGGATTGTAGTCAAGCAACACGGCGTGGCCGGCCTTGAGCGAGCGGGGCACATCGATGAGACGCTGGTTGGAGGAACCGCGGAAGAGAAGATCGGTATCGCGCAGCGAGCGGACGAAAGGGCCGTCTACGAGCACATCAATCTGGTCAAGCAATGCCCGGCGGGAAGAATGAGACAGAAGGTTCTCAAAGAGAAAACCCGTAAAGCACCAGATGGTCTTCGCGGTGTCGCGGCGGATGGCCTGCGCCAGTTCGAGAAAGCCCTCGGGCTGAAACATCGGGTCGCCACCGGTGAAGGTGACATTGGCAAAGGGGTCGGCCAAGATTTCGACCATAATCTGCTCCGTCGTCATCTCATGCCCATTGCGAATGTCCCACGACTGCGGGTTATGGCAGCCCTGACAGCCGTGGGAACAACCGGCACAGTAGACGGAAGTCCGGAATCCCGGCCCGTCTACCATGGTGTCATGTACGATATCCAAAATACTAATCATCGGTTGCAGGGTGTGTCCACATGGGTCACACGGTCGTTGAGTTCGGCCAGTTTGCCGCTGTTCCACCGGTCGGTAGTGCCCACGAGGTAGCCCGTGATGCGCTGCAGACGGTCGATGTGGTGACCGCCACACTTGGGACAAGTTTCCAGAGTGGCATCGGCATTCTCGTAGCCGCAGTCCATGCAGCGGTTGCGGTTGTGATTCACGGAGCCATAGCCCATGTTATACTTGTCCATCATGTCCATCACACTCATGATCACCTGCGGATTGTGGGTGGCATCGCCATCAATCTCGACATAGAAGATGTGGCCTCCACGCGTGAGGTCGTGATAGGGAGCCTCCACCTGTGCCTTGTGCAGTGCGGAGCACTTGTAGTAGACGGGCACATGGTTGGAGTTGGTGTAGTAGTCGCGGTCTGTCACGCCTGCTATCACCCCATATTCCTTGCGGTCTTTCTTCGTGAACTTGCCCGACAGGCCCTCGGCCGGTGTGGCAAGCACACTGTAGTTGTGCTGGTATTTCTCTGAAAATTCATTGACGCGGTCGCGCATATAGGTGACGATCTTCAAACCGAGTGCCTGCGCCTCCTCGCTCTCTCCGTGGTGCTTGCCCACAAGGGCTTTCAAGCATTCGGCCAGTCCGATGAAGCCGATGCCCAGCGTGCCCTGATTGATGACGCTCTCGATGGTGTCGTTGGGATTGAGCTTGTCAGCCCCAATCCACAGGTTGCGCATAAGCAGCGGAAACTGCTTGGCGTAGGCCGTCTTCTGAAACTGGAAGCGGTCGTCAAGCTGCCGGGCCGTGATATCGAGCATACGGTCGAGCTTGGCGAAGAACTTGTTGATGCGCTGCTCCTTGTCTCCGATGCCCATACACTCGATGGCCAGCTTCACGATGTTGATGGTGGTGAAGCTCAAGTTGCCACGGGCAACGGAAGTCTTCGGCCCGAACCGGTTTTCAAACACCCGCGTGCGGCATCCCATCGTGGCAATCTCCCAACGGTAACGCTCCGGATCATCGGCCCGCCAATTTTCGTTTTGGTTGAACGTGGCGTCGAGATTGAGGAAGTTGGGGAAGAAGCGGCGGGCCGTCACCTTACAGGCCAACTCATAGAGGTCGTAGTTGCGGTCGCCGGGCAGATAGTTCACCCCACGCTTTTTCTTCCATATCTGAATGGGGAAGATGGCCGTCTCGCCGTTACCCACTCCCTGATAGGTGGTCTTGAGTATCTCGCGCATGATGCAACGCCCCTCGGCCGAGGTGTCGGTGCCGTAGTTGATGGACGAGAACACCACTTGGTTGCCCCCCCTACTGTGGATAGTGTTCATGTTGTGGATGAAAGCCTCCATGGCCTGATGCACATGCCCCACGGTGTTGTTGATGGCGTGCTGCTTCACGCGAGCCCTGCCCTCCAGTCCGTCGAGCGGTGTCTCCAGATAGTCGTCGATGGCATCGTCGTAGAGTTCGGAGAAGTCTTCACCATAAAGTTTCTCCAAGTTTTTCACCTCTTCTTTATATGACATGCGCACGAAAGGAGCCAGATAAAAGTCGAAAGCCGGAATGGCCTGTCCGCCGTGCATCTCGTTTTGGCAGGTTTCGAGCGATATGCAGGCCAGCACAGCCGCCGTCTCGATGCGTTTGGCCGGGCGCGAACTGCCGTGACCGGCCACAAAACCGTTTTTCAGGATGATGTCAAGCGGGTGCTGCACACAGGTGAGCGACTTGGTGGGATAGTAGTCTTTGTCGTGGATATGAATGTAGTTGTGCTGCACGGCGTCGCGCACCTCTTCCGAGAGCAGATAGTCGTCGACGAAAGGCTTGGTCGTTTCCGAGGCAAACTTCATCATCATACCCGCCGGCGTGTCGGCATTCATGTTGGCGTTTTCGCGCGTCACGTCGTTGCTCTTGATGTTCACAATGTCCAAAAACACATCGCGTGTCTTGGCCTTGCGGGCGATGGAGCGCTGGTTGCGATACTGAATGTACTTTTGGGCGACGTCTTTGCGCGCACTCTTCATCAGTTCCACCTCCACGGCATCCTGTATATCCTCTACCGACATCTGCGACTTGCCCCTGAAAGCGATGTGGTCTGTTATCTTCACTATCAGTGCCTCATCTTCTCCCTTATCGGTGTGGAGCATGGCCTTGCGGATGGCTCCCATAATCTTTTGCTCGTTGAAGCCGGCGATGCGGCCATCGCGCTTAACTACTGTCTGAATCATATCCTTTCTGAATGCTTTTATTGTTATACCAAATTCCGAATGCAAAGATATGAATTTAAGTCGAAAGTTATCCGTTTCGGACAACTTTTTACGTGTTAATAAATGTCAAGTCACTACTAATCAGATATTTATAAAAAGCAAATGGAAAACTTTATAAAAATCATGTTTTCAAAAATAAAAATTACAACAACAAAAGTAGAGTAACAAAACAGATGATTCGGCAAGCTATAAAACCAACAAAAGAGCACATGGACAAACATACAAACCACATGCAAACCAAGTGAATTGCAAGTCTTCAAAGACTCAAAAAACAAGACAAAAGAACTTCATCGCAAACTCTCCATCCGGAACGGGAAAACGCCCGGGAAGGTCCAAAAAGACACTCCGATTTTTCCGCTTGGGCCGAATGAAAATGCGAAAGAGGCCGAACGAGCACGCCAAACGGCCGTAGCGAGTGCGCAAAAGTGGCTCTTTTGTACGCTCACTACGGCCGTTTCATGGCTCTTTTGGGGTATTCTTAAAAGTCAAGAATATTCAAACCGCTAATAGACAACACTTTAGACGCATCCCTAAAATCTGCGTATTTCCGACCGAGAAGCGATTGGTCGGAAATATCGCAAGCACAAAGCACTTTTTCGGATAATATCTTTGACAGTTTCTGAGGGATGCGGCGAACTGCGTTTCCAACGGCTATCCACTTCCGTCCTCATTCGCATCATTCGCAAAATTCGCCGACAACCACACATTCAACGGCGAATTGAACGGATTAAGCGAATGTTACTTCAAGCCTGTGTTTATCAAGGTCTTTAAATTTTTCGCCTTTGGAAGCACGTGTGATACGCCCTTCGGGCGTGCGGGCAGGCATAAAGCACTGCCCCTACATGTAGGGGTATGACACGTTCAGTGTAGGATATGGCACGTTCAGCGTTGGGTATGATGTGTTCGGCACTACATATAGGGCGTTTGCCTGCTGCCAACTTGTCTACTCGTTTACTTGTCAACTTGTTTACTTACCCGCTCACTTATACTCCGCCGGCTTTATACCAAACTGCTTGGAGAAACACTTGGAGAAATAGGACGGACTGCTGAAACCCACCATGTAGCACACCTCGTTGACCCGGTATTTGCCTTCGCGGAGCAGACGGGCAGCATGGCGCAGGCGCACCACCTGTATCATCTCGTTGGGCGTGACATCGGCCAGCAACTTGAGTTTGGCAAAAAGGCCCGAACGGCTGATGTTCATGCGCTCGGCAATGAAGCCCACCGACAACTCGGGATTGTCGATGTTGTCTTCTATCAGCCCGTTCATACGCGTGAGAAAATCGTCGTCTACCGCCGTCTGCGCTATCTTGGCTATCGGCTCGGAGGGCGTGTTGGAGAACTTCTGCATGAGCAACCGCCTCATGTCGAGCATGTTGCGGATGCACGCCTCAAGATATTTCATGGAGAAAGGCTTCTCGATGTAAGCGTCGGCTCCACACTCCATGCTCTCGGCCTTGCTGTCGCCATCGGTCTTGGCCGTGAGCATGACGAGAGGAATGTGACTCGTGTTGCGGTCGGCCCTCACCCGCCGGCAAAACTCAGCGCCGTCCATCACGGGCATCATCCAATCGCTCACGATGAGCGACACGGTGTGCTCCTTGAGTCGCTCCAGTCCTTCAGCCCCGTTTTCGGCCGTCACCACCCTGTAGCCCGGGCGGAAATTAGCAGCCAGAAAGCCGCTCATGTCGGCATCGTCTTCCACGATGAGCACGGTGGGCGTGTCTTCTCCCTCCCTCACAGGCAGGGCCAACGGCTCCCGACCAGACGATTCCGGCCCGTATGGCGACTCCAAGGGCTCTTCCTGCCCGATGGGCACATCGTCGCGGGTCACCGGCAGCACCACCGTGAAGCGCGCTCCCCTGCCCTCTTCCGAGTCCACCGACACCTCGCCCCCGTGGAGGTCTACCAGTGTCTTGACGATGCTCAGTCCGATGCCCGTGCCCGGTTTGTTGTCACGGGCCTGAAAGAAGGGATTGAATATCTTCTCCCGGTCGGCCTTACCGATGCCTATGCCGTTGTCTTCCACCTCGATGCGAAAATGCCGACCGTCGGCATCGACCGTGCAAGCCAGCCTGATACTGTCTTTGGTGTATTTCCCCGCATTGGTCAGCAGATTGCTGATAATCTTGGTCAACCCCTCCGGTTCCACCACCGCCACGAAGTCTTCAGGCGGATAGTCCGTCCGGAAGGCTATGCCCCGCTGTCTGTAGGCCGGTGCAAAGCGTTCGGCCACGCCGGCCATGAGCCGCGCGATGTTTTGCAACCGAAAACGGGCCTGTCCGCCGGCCTGCTGCACTTTGTTGAAGTCGAGCAGTTGGTTGACGAGTGCAAGCAGTCGCCGGGCGTTGCGGTCGATCATCTCCAAGTCGTCGGAAAGCCGGCCGGCCGCCTTGCGCCGCAGGCTTTCCAGCGGACCGATGATGAGCGTCACGGGCGTGCGTATCTCGTGGGCTATCATCGTGAAGAAGCGGAGACGCGCCTCACGCACCTCGGTCTCCTTGCGCTCGTTGAGCTGCGCGAGTTCGCGCCGGTGGCGGTGCTCCGCCTGCCGCAGCCGGAACTGGGTGTAGAGGTAAATGAGATAGAACACGAGCAGCAGATAAAGCAGACGGGCGGGCAGGCTCCACCAGAAAGGAGGATGCACCGTGATGGCGAGCCGGGCCTCCTGCCGGCTCCACAGTCCGTCGTTGTTGGTGGCCTTCACGCGGAAGGTGTACGTGCCCGAGGGAATGTTGGTGTAGGTGGCCGTGTGCTGCGAGCCCACGTAATTCCAGTCCTTGTCGAAGCCTTCGAGCATGTAGGCATACTGGTTTTTCTCCGGCGAGCAATAACTCAACGAGGCGAAAGAGAGACTGAACATATCGTCGCGATAGGACAGATCCACCTCCCCGATGTGGTGCAGTGCCTCGGGTAGCAGTTCGCCACCCACCTCCTGCCGGTGGTTGAAAATCTCAAGGGCGGTGATAAACACGGGAGGGGCCACATCGTTTGTCTTGATGAGATAGGGATAGAACGTGTTGAACCCCTTCACACCGCCAAAGAAAATGCGCCCGTCGGAAGCCTTGAGACAGGCGTTGGGCAGGAATTGCTCGCTCACCAGTCCGTCAAACTTGTTGAACAACTGAAGCGACCGTCCCGGCGTGTATTTGACAATGCCGTGGGTAGTGGCCAGCCACAGCGAGCCTTGGTCTTCGATAATGCCGTTGATTTCGCCCACCTCCGCATCAAGGGCTATCCGACGGAAGGAGTCGGAAGCGGCATCGTAGAGGCAAAGCCCCTCCATCGTGCCTGCCCAAAGACGGCCGTTCACATCGATATGCACACAGTTCACTTGGTCGGAAGGCAGCGTGTGACGGTTCTCCGAAGAGCGGTATTGCCGCCACCCTCCGGTGGCAGGGTGATAGCGGTAGAGTCCTGCCCCCTGCGAGGCAAACCACAGATAGCCCCGGCTGTCTTCATCAATATCGATGACCAGTGCCCCCGTGCGATGCACAGGCACAAAGCGGTCGGTGGCCGGCCGGTAGAGACAGATGCTCTGCATGGTGGCCGCCCAGAGCCGGCCGCGGCTGTCGCGATGGAGGGCATAGCTGCTACTCACGTCGAGTCCGTCGGCAGTGGTGTATCTCCGGAGGCCACCCGTCCGAGTGTTCAGGCGCAACACACCGTCGGTATAAGTACCCACCCAGAGGTAATCGCCGTCGGTGCAAAGTCCATGTACGTTGTAACCTGAGAGCAGGGCATGCCCGGGATAGTCTATGAAGGCGTTGTCACGCTCCGAGAAACAAGAGAGTCCGCCGTCGTCGCTACCCACCCACACGTGTCCCCGACCATCGTCGCAGAAGCGGCTCACCACATTTCCGCGGAAACCTTTGCCCCCATCGGTGTAGGAGACGAAGCGTTCGCCCACAGGAGAGAAGTAGTTCACGCCGCCATAGAACGTGCCAAACCAGAGGCCGCCCTCGCGGTCGCGCAGGATGGAATAGATGAACTTATACTCCAAAGGCTTCGTTCCGCTCCCGTCAACGCACATCTTGTGCCACGCCCGGGTGAGCGGGTTGAAGGCCACAACACCCTCGTCGCAACCGATGAGCAGGCAATCGGGGGACGTCTCCAAGAGCGTGTGGATGTGGGTGGCTGTACCCGTGAGCGAGGGAGTGAGCATCTGCTCCACCCTGCCATCGGCCGTGAGGCGCAGCAGTCCGTTCTCCCATGTGCCTATCCACAGGCTGCCGTCGGCCGTCTGAAGCATCCGATGCCCCCGGCAGTCGGCATCTCCCATCCGAAGACTTACGGCCCGAAACTCATCCCGGGCCTTGTCGAGCCGGCTCAAGGCGGGCGCACCCCATGCCGTGAGGGCCCACACCTGATTGTCGGAGTCGACAAACACCTGAGTCACATTTCCCTTCAACCGACCGAACGCAAACCGCTTGCACCTCCCGTTGGAAGCATTGTAGCGGAACACCCCCTGCCCCATCGTCGCCACCCACACGTTGCCGTCGCGGTCTTCGGCAAAGGAGTTGACCTGTCCCGTCAGCTTGCCGGAGATGTAGGGCGCGAAACGTTCGGTGGCTTGGTCGAAAAAGAAAGCCCCATGCCCCGTACCCACGAGCAGCCCACCCTTGACGACATGGAGCGCAGAGACAAACTGGTCGGTGCCCAAGGAGGCGATGCGGTGGTGCTGCATGACGTAGCCGTCGTAGCGGCAGAGCCCGTTGTCGGTGCCAAACCAAATGAAGCCGTACTCATCCTGCACGACATTGCGCACAGCATTGGAGCGCAAGCCGTCTTCCATGGAGATGTTGCGGCAACGCACGTTCTGCTGCACACTTCCGAAAGTGAACAGCGACATCAGTATCATCAGTAGGGTTGTCATGGGCCTTTTCATGGTGAGTATCTCTGTTTGGCATGGTTTCACGCGACAAAGATACGGATTATTCCCGAAATAAGGATGAGTTGCAACGGACGAATGGACAGAAAACCGGCCAGAAAAGTGTCTCACCGGTTTATTTCCGACGGATACCAAAAAGACCGCGGCACTCCGACAATCGCCGGAGCATCCGCGGTCTGTACACCTCTCATCAGAACTTCATCTTCAATTCAATGACTGCACGATAGAGTTTTCCACCTTTATTATAGACCATTGTCGGCCGGATGGTGTAGGTGGTTCCCGCTACCGAGGCCCCGGGCTTGTGCCCGTAGGCAAGGCTATAGCCCGTGTAGTTGTACTCAAAGTAGACCGGACTCGAACCCCACGAACTTGCCGTGCCGTCGGCAGCTATCCAAAAGCCGGTGCCATTGGCCGAATAGGCATAGCTCAATGTGCCGTCGGGATTGGTCAGCGCAATGGCCACTTGCCCGTCGGCAGGCCCATCGGCAGGCACCGACCCGGCAGCCAGCGTGGCCGAAGCTATCTGCGAGGGCTGCAACTTAAAGGCCCGGGCTATCTTGCCCATGTCGCCGGAGGTGAGGAGATTGAGTGTGCCCAATACGTAGTCGGCAGCGGAAGCATCGAGAGTCACACTGTGGTGCACGGTCACATCGGTGGGATCACCGGCCGGAATAATCACATTGCCGAGGAGGTCGGTGCCCTCAAACTTCACTTTGTAGGGCCACTGTTCGTCATTGCGCTCGTCATCGTCCCACACTTGGCGGTGATAAACATCGGGCGCACCAAGCACAAGGAAGTAAAGTTTCACCGTACCGTCGGGCACTTTCATGGTGGCTTCACCGTCCTTGCCGCTCTGCATGGTGCCATAGTGGCTCTTGTCATTTTTGTCAATGGCTACATAGCCGAAACGGAAACTCTCGGCCGTATTAGCCTGCGTGTTGTAGGAAGTGGTGTTTCCCTTCACCTTGCCGTCGCCATCTACCACAGTTCCCGGGTCACCCGGAGCAAGTGCCGAACCGGGAGCAAGCCCCCGGAGAGAGGCTTTCACAACTGTGCCGGCGACCGGAACGTTGAGCGGAATGAGATTAAAGCCCGTGGAACCCGGACAACTCTCGTAGGCCACCTGATAGTAGTCGCCGTTGCGGAAGAGTTTGGTGCCGTGGTTGAGGGCCGCCTCGGTGACATATTGGTGCACGGCCTTGAAGTCGTAGTTGGCGCAACGGGCCGAATAGTCGTACATATCTTTATAGAGCGCATCAAGACTGTTACCGCAATAGAGCCGGCAATAGGCCTCCACGGCATCTTCGGGATATTTCGACTCCTTCCACAGGCGGCTGTATGCCTTGTAGCCATGCTTCTCGGTGTAGTAGTAAGGGAACCAGTAGCTGGCATAGCGGTGCCACTCATGACACACATTGCGATGATGATTCTTGAGCCATACCTGCACGTTGGCATCCTGCGTGAATGCCTCCTGCGGATAGTCTTGGAAAGACTGCCACTGCGCACACTGCTCCCAGAAGGCATTGCCGCCGGTGCCACCCTCGCCGTTGCCATAGCGGAAGCCTACCGGCACGATGCCGTTCTCCATCGGTTTCACCACTCCTGTAAAGAGCTGGTCGGCCGAAGTCTGATACTGGAAACTGTGTCCTATCTCATGGGCAATGGTGGAACCCACGGGCTTGCAGGTGCTGGGATTCACCCAAAGGGCACCAATCATGTCGTCATAGCCTGACCCCGTGGCCAACCAATCGGTCTGATAGAGCAGGAATATCTCCATCTTGTACTTATCAAGCACCGATTTGCCCTCGCCCACCGTAGCCATACCGAGCTTCTCAATATTGGTTTTATAGAACTGCTCGGCCTTTTGCAACAGGTCGTCCACATCCACACGCAGGGCCTCGGGCACCGTTTCGGCATTGGGATCGGCTCCAAAACCGGGCTCCCAAAACACGAAGAAGTGCTCACTCGACTTATAACGCCACCACGACCACTTGGCATCGGAACGCAACATGCCCTCCGGCCCTTTCTCAAAGCCGTCGTTCCATGTGCCGGGACAGTAGAACCGGTCGTAGTCGGGAATCCGGGAGATATCCATCGTGTGCACGGCATCGGGATTGGCTTCCTGATGCACAATGATGACCGAGGTCTTCTCGCCACACTTGACGGTGATTCGGGCCTCGCGATAATGCTCGTCGTCGTTTTTCGTCACGACGAAAGGCATCTTCACTTCGCCTGCATCGCCGGAAGCAACTGTCAGCGTGAGCCAACTGAGTTTGGTGTCGGCAGCTCGCGTGGAAACCTCGGAAACGACAGCCGTCCAATTGTCATTCGCCGTAAAAGCAATGGAAGATTCCACCTCGTTCCATGCAATGGTTTTGTTCAGTTCGCTTTCGGCAATGGTGATGTTGCCTGCAATGATGTTATCTTCGCTGCAAGCCACTGCCGAGAGAGCCAAGAGCGCAATGATTGCGCCCTTGCTCAAAAGTTGTGATAGTCTTTTCATGTCAAGGTTATAAAATGAATATGTTGGTCTATTCAAGCGTGATGTTGAGCACAAACTCCATGAACTTGCCCGGTTCCGACTTGCTGGCGTAAACGAAATGCGCCTTAAACTTGGTGCCCGTCTCCTGCTTCACGTAGCGTCCGATGCCCACGGAGCCATCGTGGGTCTCAAGGAAGAACGCACAGTTATCACCATATTTGGTCACGGTTCCGGCAGCTGTACACCAGTAGCCGATGCCATTGGCCGTATAAGCGGAAGTCTTATCCCACGTTCCGTCGTCGCTGACAACATACATGGCCACATCACCGGAGGTTTCTTGCACTGCCTTATTGAACTCTGTTGCCGACATTCCAAAACATGCCTTAATGACAGGTTCGATGGAACTGAAAGTGAGTTCATAGGCACTGTAGTCTCCGGCGGGGATGCTGACATCGCGCAATACCGTACCCGGATCAGACACTGCAATATCCATTACAAACCGGACATACTTGTCATAGTCACGCCCGTTGTCGACGGCAAAGCCCAAATTGACCGTAAGGCTCACACCGGCAGCCACATTCTCCGGCATTTCCACAAGCAAGGCCTTGCCCGTCTTATCCAGTTCTACAGAGGCCACTTGTGCCGTGTCGGACACATTGCCGCCCATGTTGTAATACCATCCCGCTGTTCCCTTGTTAGGGGCAGTCTTGTTCCACACCCCTTTGGCTGCCGAGATATTATAGAATACGACTCTTCCACTTTCCAATCCGGCAATCATATCGTCCACGGTCATGCCGATATTGGTCTGTATCTGTTCCGCATAGTCTTTCAAGCTAATGGTCTTGGGAGCTATCTTTCCCTTACGGAACTCCAATTTCAGAGGAACATTCGCCTTTGCGTCCGTGCGCAGATACACGGTTTCGTCGGACCCGTAGACATGCTTCACGGAAGCATCTTCCGGGTCGGTGCTGCATGCGCCAAACACAAAGGGTATGCAAGCAACCATCATATATAATATATGTCTTTTCATAATAACAACAGTTTTGATTCTTATTAAACTTTAATTTCCATCATAACCTGGATTTTGTTTCAACTTAGGATTACCGTCAAGCGCACTCTTAGGTATGGGGAAAATATCCATGTGACGGTCATTTTTATCAGCTACGGCATCCTTACAAAACCACGACTTGCCATTGTAAACATTCTGATTGGTACCCTTGATAGTGAAGCGAATAATGTCATCGCGACGATGAGCCTCACAAACAAACTCCTTGGCCAACTCATCAAGCAATCCGCCCAGTTCGATGTCTGATCCCCCTTCCTCACGAATAATCCACTTGTCCTCTTCTCCGAGTTTTCCTTGATTCTCCCGATGTCCATAATTATACTTGCTGCCATCTTTCAGTTGGGCAGCGGTGATAGTGGCCTTTTCTGGGTTGGCCTTGAAATTGCGGGCACGCACCTGTGTCACGAGCTCGGCAGCCAATTGCTCATTCTGTCCGAGACGTAAAAGACACTCAGCTTTCATCATATAGGCATCGGCCAGCCGGAAATATGGCACATCGTCATAACTTGTACCAAAGTCTCCACTCTTGATTTCATATTTTATCAGTCGATAGCTCTCAAATGGATAGCAACCGGGATTGTCAATGCTGTGAAGTTCACGGGTATAGATAAGTGGTTCGCCGTCAACGGTGATAGGACTGCCATCCTGTGTATATTGTTGTCCGCCTGTCCATGTGTTCTCAAAGCGTGTATCGCCTTCCTCATAGATGTCCAAGAACTGGGGAAATACGATGCCTCCGCCTGTAGCCCAGCCCGAGAAGTTCCAGCGTGAGCGACCGGCATTGTGAATCCACAAATTGGCCATGTAGTTACCCCCAGCATACTTATTCTCCAATGGTATGCCGAAGATGATTTCCTTTGAGGTGGAGATGTCCTCCATAAAATTGTCATTGTAACTGGAGGCAAGTACGAACGGGCCAGCCATCACCTTGTCGAGTTCATCAATACACTTGCTGTACCACGACTTGTCGCTATCGTCCTTAAACCATGCATTGTGATTCAAATAAAGTTTGGCCAGCACCATGTGGGCAGCATACGTGTTTATTTTTCCCATCTCCACTTTGGAGGGACAAAAATCGGCTACGGCCTTCAGTTCACGCTCTATCCAACTGAACACGAGCTGCGGGTCAGCTTGCTCAGGAAGCCATCCTTTCTCATGTACATAGGTTGTATCAAGAGGGATATTACGGTAGAGGTTGAAGAGATTATAATAGTATAAAGCACGGTAAGCCCTTACCTGTGCAACAATCTCTTCACTGGACGCAACAGCCTCATTGGCAAGAATCTTGTTACAAGCGTTCACACCGGCATAATTGTTATCCCAGTTCACCTGAAAGAAGCCCATCTCAGAGTTGAGCTCATGCTTATGCATGGAAACATATAAGTCTCCCCAGCCGATACCGATACGAGACGGTACACCCCACACGTCAGAGCTCATGTCCATAATATCCGACAAGCCGAACCAGCCCCAATAGACCGTGCGCAGACTACTATAAACGGGTGCAATGGTATGCTCAAGCTCGGTTTTGGAAAACTCATGCTTCTCGGTTGAAATCGTGTCATAGAGCGTTTCGTCGAGATTGGTACACCCGGTCAGTACAAAGCAGCAGGCTCCCACCACAGCCGAGAGAAACAGTTTATTGATATTTGCTTTCATGATTTTTCTTTTTAGAATGTTAGTTTTGCTCCGAGGGTAAATGTGCGGATAGAGGGATACTTGTCGCGCCAGTCAATGCCGGAACTCAGCGGGTCTCCATTGGAGAGTTCTGGATCGAGACCTGTGTAACCGGTGATGGTAAATAGGTTGTCGGCAGAGAAGTAAACGTAGATGTTGTTCACATACTTATTGGCTTTAAGCGGCACTGTGTAACCAAGTGTCAGATTGGAGAGTTTCAGAAAGTCGCCGTTCTCCAGATAGTAGCTCACAAAGGTCTGTTTCTGTGCAGGTGACAACACATATTGTCCATATTGTCTGTCAGCGGCAGCTTTAAGACGGTTGTAGACCACGGCGTTGTTCTCATAGTAGGCCCGAGCCTCATTGAGAATCTTAAAGCCAAACTGTCCGGTGAATTGCATATTCAGGTCAAAGCCTTTATAGCGGAATGTATTGCTCCAGCCAAGATTAACCTTGGGGATGGCATTGCCAAGATACTGCTTGTATTTTCCATCGGTAAGCATGTTGTCCTTAAATTCTTCGGCTTCACCCGTCTCCTTGTTTTCAATCAGCCAGAGCCCATTTTCAGATACGCCTACGCTTTTCATTCCATACCACTGACCGAGCGGTTTACCAACCTCAAGACGCTGGGTAGACAGAGAGATGGGCTCGCCAAGTCCCGCTACATCATGTTCGTTGGCCGTTTCATACAGACCGTTGGAGAGACTGAGCAGTTTGGTGGCATTGTGTGCCAGCGTCACCGTAGTTTTCCATTCAAAGTCTTTCGTGCGCACTGGTATGGCGTTGACGGCTATTTCCACACCCATGTTACGCATTTGTCCCACATTGGCCAATGTTCTATTGTACAAGTTAGGAGGGGCGGGTACATCATACCACCATAGCATATCCACGGTCTTCTTGTGGTAGAAATCTATTGAACCCGACAACCGATCGTGCAACACGCTCCAATCCACACCAAAGTTGAATTCCGTCGACTTCTCCCATTTCAAATCAGGATTAGGATTCGAACCGATGTTGAGTCCTTGCAGCCACTGTCCTTTATCGTAGTAATAAGGATTGCCCAATTCCCAACGGGTGAGCGACTGATAAGAATCCCCCGGAATGACACCGGTCACACCGAAGCCGGCACGCAGCTTCAGGTTATTAAGCCACTTAACTGACTGCATAAACTCTTCGTTGCTAATAGTCCAGCCCAACGATGCGGAGGGGAATGTACCCCATTTATGATTTTCGCCAAACTTGGATGAGCCTTCACGGCGAATGCTGATCAGCGCGTTGTAACGGTCGGCATAGCCATAGCTCACACGACCGAAGAAGCCTACAAGTTTGTTGTCATTCTTGTAACTGCCCATGCCTGCCTTTCCAAGTTTGAGAAACTGTCCCAGTCCGAGATTGTTCTCTTGATAGAAGTCACTCATAAAATCTGTATTGTTGGCATTGAAGCCTTCATACATATTATATTGGTAGCTATATCCGGCCAACGCCTCCAAGCGATGGTCTCCAAATTGATGCTTATAAGTGGATGTAAGTTCAAGGTTGTCATGCTTACCATAAGAATAACTATGATAGGCATATCCCGTATGGTAGTTGATTACTTGGTCATAATGCCTTGAAGTATAATATCCCTTATCATGTGCATTGTCTTGATTAGTGGAAAGCATCAGATTGGTCTGCCATCCCTTAATAGGCTCAACGGTAATGTTGCCGGTTAGGCGGGTCGACTCAGTTTTGTATTCCCCCGTGTGCTCCTTAAGCAATGCTATCGGATTCATGTAATAATTGATAGACATGTTCTCATAATAGCTGCCATCATCTCTATAGATTGGCTCTGTAGGATTCCGCATGATGGCCTGTCTATACACTTGAGTGGAAGCTGCATCCACAGGCCCATTCTCATGCCAACGCTTCACAAGGTTGAGTGATACCTTTATCTTATCATCAAAGAACCAATGCGACAAGCCGCCATTGAATCGCATCTCCTTGGCATAGGTTTTGATGAACACCCCTTGTTGATTACGGAAAGTGAAATCAGCATTATAAGAAGTTTTCTTGTTGCCACCACTTAGCATGATGTTATGATTGTGTATGAAGGCTGTACGACTCACGGCATCAAGCCAATCAGTGTCATAACCTTTGTCCTGAAACTGTGTGAGTCCGTTGCGCACATCTGTCCCATCCATCATATCGAGTTTCTTTCCGAATGCAGAAAGGGACACATAGCCAGAATAGTTTACAACCGTATTTGCTTCACGACGGCCGCTTTTGGTGGTGATGATAATTACACCGGCAGCACCGCGAGTGCCGTAAATCGCTGCGGCAGAAGCATCTTTCAAGACATCAACACTTTCAATATCTTCTGGAGCCACCGTACTTAAACTGCCTTCAATACCATCCACCAATACCAGCGGCGTATTACCTCCTTCCAAAGATATAACGCCACGCAACCGTATGCTCGAAGCCACACTCGGGTCGCCGCTGCCATTGCTGATGGTGAGGCCGGCCACCTTTCCTTTGATCAAGTCGCCGGCATCCTTGATGTTGCCTTGCGAGAAGTCTTCGGCCTTCACACTGGTGATGGCCGACGTCACGTCGCCCTTGCGTTGGGTGCCGTAGCCGATGACCACCACTTCGTTGAGCGACTTAAGATCTTCCCTCAACGTGATGTTGCCGGCTTGTGAGGCAGGGATTTCCTGCGTGGCAAACCCCACGTAGGAGACGACAATGGTGGCCGAGCGGTTCACCCGCAGGGTGTAATTGCCGTCAATGTCGGTCACGGTGCCGTTGCCGGTGCCTTTCTCCACGACGCTTGCGCCGATGATCGGGTCGCCGAGTGCGTCTTTCACCGTTCCTCTAATCGTTATCGGAGTCTGCTGCACGGTCATGGCCGAGCTGCTCTCCACCGTCATTTCCGCTGCACGGGCAGGTAAGGCCACGCCGGCAGTCAGAAGCAAACACGCTGTGGCTTGCACCAAGGCGCGGCCTTGTGCGAAGCCCATGAAATACTGTGTTCTTTTCATGATTGACATTTTTGGTTGATAGTTATAGTTTATTTTATTTGTTCCACATACGATACTGCCACAGCCTTTGGCCTGCCGACATCGCGGTGCATGGCTCTTGCACGCCCCGCGCTTGACTGTTGCACCGATGGTGCATGGCCTCTGCACGGATGGTGCAAGAGCCCTGCACCACAACGTTTGATTTCCTTTCATTCGGCATCGGGGCTGGTGACAGGGTTTATTTGTTCACTTTCCACTCGATGACACCGCCGCTCTTGCCCTGTTGCAGTTTGGCCAGTATCTTGAGTCCGGTGGTGGACACGGGCTTGAAGTCCACGCTGTTGTAGCGGTCGCGTGCACATCCGTAGACCGAATGCCCGTCCACTTCCTTCCAGTTTCCATCATCGGTCTTGTAGAAGAGACGCCAACTCGCGGGCACGCGGAAGTCGCCGTCGTAGTGGTCGAAGTCGAGCCAATAGACCTGCACGTTGCTCACGGTCTCGGGTTTGTCAAACTCGTAGGCGATACTTTCCTCCGTGCCCTGCTTCAGCCACCAATAGTGATAAGGCTTGGAGATGTCGGAGCTGCGGCGGGGTTCCCACTGGTCGTTCACTCCCCATGCCTCCCCCTCCACGGCGGCAGTCTCGGGTGCGTCTTTCTGGATGGCACTGCGGAAGAACAAAGTCTTGGCCCGCGAGGCGATGGTGGGCTGCGGCTTCACATGGGCGTAGGCCGGACTGCCGGGTATCCACACCTCCATTTCGTCGCTGCCGCGGTTGTTCCACGTGCTGTAGGGGATGGCCTTGAATGCCACCGGGCGCACGTTCCCGTCGGCTTCCACCTCTTCGGCCTCACCGCTGAGTTCCACGATGCCGTTGAGTTTGTCGGCCCGATAGTCGGCGCGGATGGGGGCATCGAGGCGAACAGATTTGTCGAACACGGTGGAGTGGGCTTGATCACGCCCTTCCAGACAATAGACGATGGGGCCACGCTCCAAGGCATACTTGCCGCGATCGTCCTCCACATTGTCGTTGGCCGCCACCCGGCGCACCTCCATCGGCAGGCTGATTTCCACCCGGTCTCCCCGCATCCACCGGCGATCGATGACCATGTATCCGTCGACCGGTTCACCGGCTATCTCCCTGCCATTGATCTTGACGGTGAACGGGCGGCTGCTGTCGGCAAAATGATAGAGGTTTGTCCCCACGGGGCACGCCCCCGCCCAGCCCGGAATGCGGAAACGGAGAGCGAAACGCCGGCTTCGCTTCGGGTCTACGGTGACGGTGATGTCGCCGTCCCAGGGATAACGGGTCTGCTGCGCGAGCCTTACACCGTTCACGTCGGCCGTGCCTTGGATATACAGATTGACGTAGATGTCACTCCCCCGCACGGCATACTGATATTGCGGCACACTGGCCACGAAGCGCGTCACGTTGCCCGGACAGCAGGCGCAGCCAAACCAGTGCTGCCGCTCGTGCTGACCCATGCTCTCCAAAGGGTTGTCGTAGAAGAACTTGTCGCCCGACAGACTGACACCGCTCAGCACCCCATTGTAGAGTGCGCGCTCATAAACATCGACATACTTGCCCTCACCCGTGGCCAGAAACATACGATAGTTCCAAAACACATTGGCTATCGAGGCACACGTCTCCTGATAGGCTGTCATGTTGTTGAGTTCATAGTCGGGACCAAATCCTTCGCCCTGCGCCCGGCTCCCCATGCCTCCGGTGATGAAGAGCTTTTTGCCGGCCATGTTGTTCCAAAGACGTTCGAGCGCATGAAAGTAGGCCGTGTCGCCTGTCAAGGCCGCCACATCGGCCACGCCACTGTAGAGATAGCCCGCGCGCACGGCGTGGCCCACAATTTCCTGTTGGCGGAGGATGGGCTTATGGTCCTGACTGTATTCGCTCAGCCGGTGGCCGTCGGTGCCGCGACCGGTCTCCTCGACAAAGTAGCGGGCCATGTCGAGATAGCGGCGAGAGCCCGTCACCTTATATAATTTGCAGAGGGCCATCTCCACGATGGGATGCCCCGAGGGGCGGTGTATCTGTCCCTCGCCCGGCCCGAAAGTGTTGCAGATGAGATCGGCATTCTTGATGGCCACGTTGAGAAAGGTTCGTTTGCCCGTGGCCTTGTAGTGGGCCACGGCCGATTCTATCATGTGACCGCTGTTGTAGAGCTCGTGACTGTTGATTTTTTCCCACCGCCGGGATCCCCACCAGCCCGAGAGACGCTTGCACTTGTTGGTGACGCAGGTGGTGAGATAGCCGTCGGGCTCCTGCGCTGCGGCTATGAGATGTATCACGGAGTCGAGATAATGGTCGAGCCGGGCATCGTAGTGCACGGCCAACGAATAGCTTGCCCCCTCTATCACCTTGTAGGGATCGGTGTCATCGAACGAGAAGTCGCCGCGGTGCTCGCCCTTCATGAGACCGGCCGCAATGGCGAAATTGTCAAACCGACCGTTCTTCTCGCATTCGCGGAAGGCGGAGGGAATGGACACCGTGCGGTTGATCTCTATGCGTGGGCTCCAAAAGATGTCGTTCAGATGGACGGCCGTAAAGGGTACCTCGACAATGGGGGCCGTGGTGCGGGGCACACTCTTATGGGCATGACCTGAAGCAAAAGAGGCTGTCCCCACAAGTGTAATACCTATAAGCAATAGGACTGTTCTGTTCATGGCATTCAATGCTGTGAGTTGGTTTGATTGTTTCGATTCGGTTGGGGAACACGTCCGGCAACCGGGGGCAAAGTAAACTGATTATTTGCAAACCCACTGCAAATATCGTCCATCAAGATAGAAAAATTGTCCAAAAGGAGGCTGAAGAGCCCTTTCTGGACGATTTTTCCATCAGTAGAGACTATTTTTGCATCGCCTCTTGCCTATTATCCGTATCTTTGCCGCACATAACAAGACCATCCTGCCATGAACTTCAAATTTCAGATCGTCTCCGCCATGTTGCTCCTGCCCCCAACCCTCACTTCAGGGCAGAAGGCCTACAACACTCCCGGAGCCCTCAACCCGTTTGTTCCGGGCTACTTTGCCGACCCCACGGTGAAGAAGTTTGGCGACACCTATTATATATATGCCACCACCGACGGCTGCGGGGCGGGCTTCGGCCCGGCGCAGTGCTGGACGAGCAAGGACTTCCTCAACTGGACCCTCCTGCCCATGAACTGGCCCGACAGCCACTGGATATGGGCCCCGGATGTGATGCGCAGCAGCCGCGACGACCGCTACTACATGGTCTATTGCCAGCCCTGCAACCTCTACATGGGCGTGAGCGACACACCGCGGGGCCCGTGGCGCAACATTCTCGGCGAGAGCGAGGCCGTGCTTGTGCCCGACCGATTCGTGAAAAACGCCATCACGCTCGACGGACAGACCTTCACCGACGATGACGGCGAGGTCTACATGTACTGGGGCACATGGGGCATCTACAAGGGATTCGGCTGTGGGGCGGGCCGACTGAATGCCGACATGAAGAGTTTTGCAGAGACACGGCTCATCCCCAATACGGAAATCACCGACTTCTTTGAGGCTCCGTTCGTGATGAAACGCAACGGCATCTACTATCTGATGTACTCCTCGGCAAGCTGCCACGATGCCACCTATCATGTGCAGTATGCCACCGCCGACCGTCCGCTGGGCCCTTATACCTATCGGGGCACCATTCTGCGCACCAATGGCGACAGCACCGTGCATGGCCCCGGACACCACAGCGTCTTGCAGGAGGGCGACGACTACTACATCGTCTACCACCGCCATGACAATCCCCACTCCACCCGGGGATTCCACCGGCAGCTCTGCATCGACCGCCTGACATTCAACCCCGACGGTTCCATCGCCGAAGTCACTCCCACCCACGACGGTATCGGGGCACTGGGGAGGCCCGTGACCCACGGCCCCAACCTGGCTTTCGGGGCCCGCGTGAGGGCTTCGTCAAGCTATGGGGCCGACTTCCGGGCCGACTATGCCGTGGATGACAACAATGGAACACTCTGGCGGCCGGCTTCGCTCGGGGAGGAGTGGCTCGAGATAGACTTGGGAAAGAGCGTCAAGATAAAGACTGTGATGACGCAGTTTGAATATGCCACGCAGTATTACCGCTACTTCATCGAGACTTCCACCGACGGCCGCCGATGGCAACTCTTTGCCGACAAATGGAAAAACAGGCTCGCCGGCAGTCCGATGGCCGACTTCGGAGAGGTGCGGGCACGCTATGTGAGGCTCACGTTCACGGGCGGACAGAAAGTCGGTTTCGGCGGTGGCGTATGGAATATCAAGGTCTACGGAGACACCGAAGAGTGGGCTCCGCAACAGTGGGTGGGTCTGACGGGGGCCGACTGGAACGGTCGCTCGTGGGAAAACAACGAGGGGATGCTTGCCGGGGCTTTCCAACTGACGACAGGAAGGGCGCGGGCACGGCGCACCGCGGGAAAAGAGGCCCTCGCCTTGGAGCCCGGCACCACACTCACACTGACCCACGTCTTGCTCTCACCCCATCGGCCGCACACGCTCACAGCCTCCATCCTTTCCGCCGACGGCTCATGGCGACAGGCCAAAGAGGGCGACAAACACCTGCAACTCAAGGAGGGACGGCTACAGATTTCGGCCGGTGCAGACACACTTTTCATCACCAACGTGCGCTACTACAACCGGCTGCAACACCCACAGGAGACGGCTTTCGACGCCACGACCGACATTCTCCGTCTGCCACCTGCCGAGACCCAAAGGCTCGGACCGGTGGTAGACCTTCGCGCCGATGACTTCGCCGAGGGCGACACTGCCCACATCATCGCCAACCACGGCATCGACGGATGGCTCGAACCGGCCGGAGCGGCCTGCACCATAGAACGCAAGGAGGGGCGCAAAGCGTTCCGCTTCACAGGCTCGGAGGTCTACAACTCCACCTTTGCCATGCCTGCCACCTTGCGCGACAACACACCCTACACACTCGAAGCGTGGATTCTGAACCCGGAAATGCAGGAAAACGAATGTGTGGCCGACTTCACCACAAGTCACGACGAACTGGAAAAAATCATGCTGGTCAACGGCACCGAGCCCCGCTGCGGCCTGCTCAACCACTACGGATGGTATGAAGACGTGGGGAGCAGGCAAGCCGGGCAGTGGGCCGACCGGTGGCAGCATGTCTACATCTGCTTTGACGGACACATCGAAGAGGTGCGCATCAACGGCCACATTGTGAGCCGCAAGGACATCCGCCTGCTCGTGAAGCCCTCGCAACGACTACGCCTCGGGCTCAACAACGAGGGAGAATGGCCCTTCACGGGCTATCTCCACGCGCTACGCTTGTGGGACGAATGCCTTCCCTACCGCCCTGTGACGGACGACAACAACTGACAAACAGCAACTTACATAAATCGACATCGCAACATGAAAAGACAACTCTTCATTACGGCCCTTGCGGCCACGACACTTTTGTCGGCCCATGCCGCCAATGCCCCCACGGCGGGCTATCCCATCACGCCGGTGCCTTTCACATCGGTGAAGGTGTGGAACAACAGTTTCTGGGGCCAGCGGTTGGAGACAAGCCGCAGGGTGACCGTCCCGCTGGCGTTTGAGAAATGCGAGGAGACGGGGCGCTATGCCAACTTCGAACATGCGGCCATCCACCTCAAAGACCCGTTCAAGACCTTCCCCGTGGGCGGACTGAGCTTCGACGACACCGACCCCTACAAGACCATTGAGGGGGCAAGCTACATCCTGCAAACCTATCCTGACAAACGTCTTGTGGCCTACATTGACAGCGTGCTCTCCATCATCGGGGCGGCGCAGGAGCCCGACGGCTATCTCTACGCCTCGCGCACGCAGAATCCAAAGCATCCCCACGAGTGGGCGGGCGACAAGCGGTGGAGCAAGGAAGAGGACTTGAGCCACGAACTCTACAACCTCGGGCACATGGTGGAAGGGGCCATCGCCCACTATCAGGCCACGGGGTCGCGCAAGTTTCTCGACATAGCCACGCGCTACGCCGACTGTGTGGTGCGCGAAGTGGGACCCAAGCCGGGACAGGCCTGCGTGGTGCCGGGGCACCAGATAGCTGAGATGGCGCTCTGCAAGCTCTATCTTGTCACAGGCAACCGGAAATATCTCGACGAGGCCAAGTTCTTCCTTGACTATCGGGGCAAGACTGCCGTCAGACAGGAATATTCACAGAGCCATCTGCCCGTGCTCGAACAGTCGGAGGCTGTGGGCCATGCCGTGCGCGCGGCCTACATGTATGCCGGCATGGCCGATGTGGCCGCGCTCACGGGCGACACGGCCTACATACACGCCATCGACCGCATCTGGAACAACATCGTGGGCCGCAAACTCTACATCACGGGGGGCATCGGGGCCACCAACAACGGCGAGGCTTTCGGGGCCGACTACGAACTGCCCAACATGAGTGCCTATGCCGAGACCTGTGCGGCCATCGGCAACGTGTATGTCAACTACCGGCTCTTCCTGCTTCACGGCGAGAGCAAATACTTCGACGTGCTCGAACGCACACTCTACAACGGCCTCATCAGCGGCGTGTCGATGGATGGCGGAGGCTTCTTCTATCCCAATCCGCTCGAAAGCCGCGGCCAGCACCAGCGGCAGGCATGGTTTGGCTGCGCTTGCTGTCCGTCCAACATCTGCCGGTTCCTGCCCTCGTTGCCGGGCTATGTATATGCGGTGAAAGACCGCAATGTCTATGTCAACCTCTTTTTGAGCAACTCCGCCTCGCTGGAGGTGGCCGGCAAGCGCGTGGCTTTGTCGCAACAGACGCAATATCCGTGGAACGGCGACATCGCGCTGACGGTGGACGAAAACCGCGCGGGGGCCTTTGCACTGAAAATACGCATCCCGGGATGGGTGAAGGGGCAGCCGGTCCCGTCGGACCTGTATGAGTATTCCGACGGCAAGCGCACGGGCTACACCATCGCCGTGAACGGCCGAAGGCTCACCGCCACCGACATCAACTTCTCGCCCGACGGCTATTGCACCATCGTCCGGAAGTGGAAGAAAGGCGACCGGGTGAGCATACACTTCGACATGGAGGTGCGCACGGTGAAGGCCGACAACCAAGTGACGGCCGACCGCGGACAGGTGAGCATCGAACGGGGGCCTATCGTCTATTGCGCCGAATGGCCTGACAACGACTTCGACCTCACGGGCGTGCTGCTCAACCAACATCCCGGATTCACCGAAGGACAACTCTCCTACGATGCTTTCATAGCCGACTCCCTGAAATCGAAACTCACTTTATATAAAGACCGCCGACTCACCACGCTTGCCACCCAAGCACAAACGTTGGCCTACAACGAGCAGGGTGAGCTGACCGTCAGGCCGGTGACGCTGCACCTCATCCCCTATTTTGCATGGTGCCACCGCGGCAGCGGCAACATGAAGGTGTGGCTTCCGCAGGATGTCAAGGCCGCCCGACCGGCCATGCCTGCCACCTTAGCCTCAACAGCTGAGGTCGCCTCCTCGTCTCCCTCACCGGCCCTGCGCAGTGTCAACGACGGTCTTGTGCCGGCCGACGGGAACGACCGCTCCATCCCCTACTTCCACTGGTGGCCCAAACAGGGCACGACGGAGTGGGTGAGCTACACCTTCCCGGAGCCTAAACGCATAGAGAGTGCCACCGTCTATTGGTACGACGACCAGCCGTGGGGCGGCTGCAAGGTGCCCGAGTCGTGGAATATCGAATACCGGACAGCCGACGGTAAGTGGTTGTCCGTTCCCGAAGCTGACGGCTATCCCGTGAAGAAGGGCAGTGCCTGCACGGTCAATTTCACTCCTGTGACTGCGAATGCCGTGCGCCTCCATGTGAAGCAACCCGAGAAATTCTCCTGCGGACTCTTCGAGTGGACAGTGAAGTGAAAAAAGAGGGACGGGACATAATCGAAAACAGCGGATAAAGAGGGACAAATTCTCTGTCAAGGCGTTTTGTCAAACTATTTATCCGGATTCAGCCCCTGAGTTTTGCTCATTTGCCACCGGACAGGTCGTCGGTTGCAAATGAGCAAATTTGGTGGCACTTTTAAGGCACTGACAATCAGGAGTTTGAATTTTACAGACATTTCATAATGCCCGAAAACCGGTCTGGAACGGGCTCTTCGGGCTTGCAAAAGGGCCACAGTTGACGTGCAACTGTGGCCCTTTGAGCCTCCAAGTGTAGCCCTTTTGCAAACTCGAAGGGGCCAAACGGGAAATCGGAATGACTTTTTCGGCCTTGCGAGACCGCTTTCCCATTCTATTTGGCGAGTTTTTCCGGAGGTGCTTTTGTAAAGGTTGTTCTGCTGCAACCGTATGGATTGCCACGACACAATGCAATCGTTTGCATTTCTGTTTAACAGTTGATTTAAATCAACTTGGAGGCATATTCGGAAATAAAAGCGTAACTTTACGGCCGTAAACCGGAATTTATTAGCAAATACTGACCAACATGAAAAGATTCTATTCAACCATTATCGCACTCGTTGCGACCGTCTCCATGATGGCCCAAGGTTGGCCGTCTAACTATGGCGGCGTGATGCTGCAAGGTTTCTCGTGGGACTCATACGTGGACACGCAGTGGAGCAACCTCGAGAGTCAGGTCGACGAACTGTCGCAATACTTCAACCTGATATGGGTTCCGCAAAGCGGCAACTGCAACACTTCGCACAACGTGATGGGTTACACGCCCGTGTATTATTTCAACCAGAACTCAAGCTTCGGCACGGAAGCGCAACTGCGCTCCATGATCAAGGCCTTCAAGAATAAAGGTACGGGCATCGTGGCCGATGTGGTGGTGAACCATCGCAACAATCTCGGAGTCGGCGGATCGTGGGTGGACTATCCTGCCGAGACCTATAATGGTGTGACCTACCAAATGCACTCCACCGACATCGTGGCCAACGACGATGGCGGACAAACCAAAACATGGGCCACGGCCAACGGCTATTCGCTCAGCAGCAACAACGACGAGGGCGAGGGCTGGAGCGGATGCCGCGACCTCGACCACAAGAGCGAGAACGTGCAAAAGGTGATCAAGGCCTACGTGAAATATCTCGTAGACGACCTCGGCTATACCGGTTTCCGCTACGACATGGTGAAAGGTTTCAACGGCAGCCACGTGGCCGACTACAATGATGCGGCCGGCGTGGCCTACTCCGTGGGCGAATGCTGGGACAGCAACAGCACCATCAAGAACTGGATCAACGCCACGGGCAAGAAGAGCGCGGCCTTCGACTTTCAGTTCCGCTACAATGTGCGCGATGCCATCAATGCCAACGACTGGAGCAAACTCAACAGCACTAACAATCTGGTGCATGATGCCGGCTACCGTCAGTGGGCCGTGACGTTTGTGGAAAACCACGACACGCAATATCGCAGTGCCTCCGAACAGCTCGACCCCATCCGCAAAGACACGCTCGCCGCCAACGCCTATTTGCTCGCCATGCCGGGAACGCCCTGCGTGTTCCTGCCCCACTGGAAAGCCTACAAAAGCGAAATCAAGTCGATGATCGACGTTCGCCGCGCTGCGGGCATCACCAACACGAGCACCTACACGAACATTTCTTCCGGCTCTACGCTCTATCGTAACACCGTGACGGGCACCAAAGGCAAACTGCTGGTGTGCCTGGGCAATAGGGCAGGGGCCTCTTCGGCTCTTGGCGGCTACACCAATGTGCTCAGCGGCTATCACTATGCCTACCTGCTTGACAACTCTCTCGAAACGGCCTTTGCCGACAAGTCGTCGGGCACTTACGAGACCACCATCCCCGTGAAGCTCTCGGCCGTTTCGGCCACGAGCGGCGCCAAGCTCGTCTACACCACCAACGGCAGCACGCCCACGGCAAGCAGCCCCTCGGTGGCATCGGGCCAGACGGTCAATATCACTTCTTCCTGCACACTGAAAGTGGGCTTGTTGAAGAACGGCAGCGTGTCGGGCATCGTCACCCGGGAATACACCATCAAGCCTTTCGAAGCCCACACGGCCACGGTCTATTTCAAAGACCCGGGTTGGTCGGCTGTATATTTCTACGCTTGGGACAGCAAGGGCACTCTCAACGGCTCATGGCCGGGCAAGACCGTGACCGACACAAAGACGATCAAAGGCGCAAAGTGGTATTACCGGACATTCGACATCAATGCCTCCAACTACACGTTCAACATCATCTTCGGCCAAGGCAACGGCAAGAAGCAGACTGCCGACATCGGTCCCATCAGCGACGACCGCTACTATGAGTTGACAGGAGAGGTCAACGGCAAGTTTACCGTGGCCGACATCACCTCAAACATCACGACAGGCATCGACGGGACTATGGCCGACAATGCCGTGAAGCGGGCCGACAATGCCTACTACACGTTGCAGGGCATGAAGCTCGCCGGCCGGCCTTCCGTTCCCGGAATATACATTCACAACGGTAAGAAGACGGTCGTGAGATAACGCCCGCCGCAACCGAAAACTCCCCAAAAGCCAAGAAGAGCAGACACTTCCAAAAAGTGTCTGCTCTTTTTCGTTTATATGAAATGAAAGTCTTACCTTTGCACCCGACACAAACCAATATCAACATGCTACATTCCTATCAACTAAAACCGGTGCTCCTTCTCTCGGCACTCTTTATCTTCTTGCAGATGCAGGCCCAAAAATACGTGGGCGGCGACATCTCCTTGCTCCCTTCCTACGTGGAAAACGGGGCGAAGTATTATGATCACGGCGGAAATGCCATTGCAGACCCACTCGCTTTCTTCAAAGCCGAAGGCATGAACGCCATGCGCGTGCGGCTGTTCCACACGCCCGCCAACGCCTCAACGACCGAAAAGGGGGAAGGTGTGAGGCAAGACCTTGCCTACGTCACCCGGCTGGCTAAGCGCATCAAGGAGGCCGGAATGAAACTGATGCTCGACTTCCACTACTCCGACTCGTGGGCCGACCCTGCCAAACAGTGGCTGCCCAAGGCTTGGGCCGGACTCTCAGAGAGCGACCTGCAAGACTCGATTTACAACTACACCAAGCACGCACTCACCACACTGACCAAGGCCGGGGCCGCCCCCGACTTCATACAGACGGGCAACGAAATCAGTTATGGCATGGACTGGGGAACTGATGCCGGCAATGCCAAGTATTGCTATCCCTCCTCCCCTGCCGCCAACTGGGATCGTTTCGCTGCCCTGCTTCGCCGGGCTACAGCCGCCTGCCGGGAAGTGTGCCTCGCTGCCAAAATCATTCTGCACACCGAACGCGTCTCGGCCAACACCTCCCTCCAGAAAGATAATGCCGGCTATGCGGCCCTTGCCAACTTCTACAACAAGATGCAGGGCTACGCCATCGACTACGACATCATCGGCCTCAGCTACTATCCCTACTTCCACGGGGCCTTGGGTGAACTCGACGGAGCCGTGTCACTGCTCGAAAAACAACATTCGGAAAAGGATATCATGCTCGTGGAAACGGGTTATTCCTATAAACATGCCATGGGAGGTGACTACAACTACACCGCCACCTACCCTCTCACAGATGCCGGACAACAGGCTTTCACCCGCGATCTCATTGCCCTGCTCAACACTCACGAGCGCGTGACGGGCCTCTTCTGGTGGTTCATGGAAGCCAATGAGTGCGGTCTCACGTGGGGTGTAGACAACGTGACGGAACACTGGTACAATGCTTCGCTCTTCGACAACACCACGGGCCGTGCCACCTCCGCTCTCTCTGAACTGAAGACTTTTGCCGGAACAAGCAACGGTATCGCCACCGTTTCGGCCCTCAAACAGCCAATACCTGACAACCACTGGTATTCCCTGACGGGCATGCGACTCCCCGCCCGCCCCACTATCGGCGGCATCTACATCCACGGGGACAGGAAGATGGCAGTCGGGAAAGTTGACAAGTAGACGGGTAGGCCGGTAAACAAGTTGTTTGTCATATAGGATATGAAGATTCTATGGGAGCAAAGCAAACAACTTGTTTACCGGCCTACCCGTCTACTTGTCAACTATAACTCGTTTACTTGTCAACCATAACTCAATACGCCACCTTTATTCCCACAAAGAAACTGCGGGGAAGCGAAGGGCCGTAGATGTAGTCGGCATCGCGGTTCCAGCCCTTGTCGAAGTCTTTTTGAAAAGCATTGGTGAGGTTTTGTATGCCGCCATTCACCTCCAGTCTTACCATATCATAGACCGTGAAGGTGTAGGCCAACTTGAGATTGAGCGTGAAGAAAGTCGGCGTATGCACCGCCACCGGTTTGTCGACACCCGAACCGGCCACGTGTGGCACCAGCATCTTGCCCGTGTAGTTGCCCGAGAGCGAAGCTGTGAGGTGGTGCAGTGGGGTGACATTGGCTGTGAAATAGCCGTAGAAATCGGGCGTGCGCAGCATCTTTCTTTCTGCCGGAGCCTTCTCGTCCCACTCCACGGCATCGCGATAGAGGCTCTTCTGCCACGTGATGCCGCCCTGCAGACTGAACCATGAGGTAAAGGCGGCCTTGCCTTCCACGTTAATGCCCCACACATTGGCGGCATTGGCGTTGTAGCGTTCACTGATGCCGTTGCCGAACTCGTCTTTTTCATCCAACCGTCTTTCCGCAAACACGTTGTTCAACCGGGTGTAGAAGCCCTCCACGAGCAAGTTGGTCTGTACGCTGCCGAAACGCCTGTACAGGTCGGCCGAGAGGCTCAAGCTGTGCGACTTCTCCTCTTTCAGCCCTTTGGCCAGCCGCGTCACCACGCGCTCACCGCCGGCCACGGTGGTGTGCAGGTCTTCGTCAAACGCTTGAGGGGCCCGGAAACCGCCGGCATAGACCAACCGTAAGTTGACATCGGGCACGGGATTGTACCGCAGGTTGACGCGTGGTGAGAAGATAACATGGCTGATGAGATTGTGCTTGTCGAGCCGTCCGCCCACGAGCAGGCCCCACCGCGCGTTCTTCCACTCGTTTTGCAGATAAGCACTTGAGATGCGCACGTGCTGGCTCATGCTGTAGTCGTAGCCCAGGGAGCGGTCTTTCAGCCCGTCGTAGCTATATTCCGCCCCCACGGTGAAGTTGGCGGGCATGAAAAGCAGGTGGGTGAAATCATGCACAAACTGTGCCCCCACTATCATGCTGAGGTCTTCCGTGCGACTGTAAGCCTTGCGGGCCGCCTCCACACTCTCGGCAGAACCGTCGCCCGTGCCGCCGTAGTAGCTCTTGCGATGCACATTCTCGAAAGAATAATAGGCCGAGAGATGATTCCGCTCATTGGGCGTATAGAGGTCGTAGTTCAGTCCACCGCCATGGATAGTGTGGTCTAGCTGCTCGGCGATGTTGGCTTCGTGGGCCGGCACATGCAGCATGTTTCCGCCCCGGCGATACTCGCTCAGCCCGTGATATTGCAGCGAGAGCTTGGAGTAGTCGGTCAACCGCAGATAGGAGTTCAGGCCAATGGTCTGATTGTGCAGGTTGGGCATCTCGGTGTAGCCGTCGCCGTCGTGGTCGTAGCCCGCCCGGTAGCGGTTTTGCCCGTAGACATAGAGACCGGCCTTGTTGTTCTCCGTGACGACGGAAGCATTCACCGTGGTATTGTTGTCAAACCGGCTCTTGCCTCCTATCGACATCAGTGAGTGGCCCACCTCAGCCGAGTTGCCCGTAGGCTCCTTGGTGATAATGTTGATGGTGCCGCCGATGGCCGATGCGCCGTAGAGGGCCGAACCGCCCCCGCGCACCACTTCCACGCGCTCAATCATGTTGGCCGGAATCTGCTCCAGTCCGTAGACGCCTTGCAAGGCCGAGAACACGGGGCGCGAATCAATGAGCACCTGCGAATAGTGCCCGTCGAGTCCGTTGATGCGCACCTGCGTGAAACCGCAGTTCTGGCAGTTGTCTTCCGTGCGCACTCCGGGTTGGAAGTTGAGCCCTTGGGCCAGGCAGGTGGAATGGGTAGATTCAAAGAGTTTTGTATCCAGAACATTCACCACTGCCGGCGACTCCCTGCGCAACGTTTGGTTGCGGTTGGCAGAGACTACCACCTCGTCGAGTGCCACCTCGTCTTCATCCACTTCAAAGTTCACTTCCACCGTCTTGCCCTTCACGATGGTCACCTCCCGGCGCTGCGACCGATAACCCGTGGCCCGCACCTCAATGGAGAGCCGCCCCTCGGGCAAGTCTTTCAGCAAATAGTGGCCTGTGGCATCGGTGGCCGTCTTGATGAGTGTGCCCACGACAAACACGCCGATGCGCGGCAGGTGCTCCTGCGTTTTCCGGTTCACGACATGTCCCACGACATTGGCATCGGTCTTGTCCCGGCCCGAATCTTCGGCCCGACCTACCGATGACAGTCCCAGACAGACCAACAACAAAAGGGTCTTGACAAGGACTGATTGATTTTTTCTCGTTTTTTGTTTCATACTTGTTTCTTTTTTACTTCGTTCACCGCCCTACTTGTTGTCGACTCCTCAAGTCTGCCGGCTACTCATTTGTTGCTACCAACTTCTTGCTAACAAGTTGTAGGTAGGGCAAAAGGTTTCTCCCAATGGCCGCATGGATGGCAAGTGAAGGGAAAGTCCACAAAACGCAGTTTTCCCCCTTTACACTATCGTGGCAGGCCACTTTGACGGTGTACCGTTGCCGAAAAAGGAAGTTCTTTTGCTCAGTACAAAGGTAGCGAATATTTATGTACGAAACAATACCTAATATAGATGAAAAGCTACCCCGACCATTCCAACACAAAGCAAACGGCCTCCCCTCTCAGCATGGGCGGTCTGTCGGAATGTAAACATGTTTCTTCTCTGATTTGGTTTTCAGCCGATTCCATCGTATCTTTGCATTGGCAAGGGAAGCGCGAGAGCGTTTCCCTTTTTTAGTCCTCTACTGCCTTGGAGTGTCGTTCGGCCCAAATGGGCTTGTAAAAGGGCCTCTTCGAGCTTCTCGGTCGGGCCGGATGAGCTTTCAAGTGTGGCTCTTTTGCAAAGTCGGTCGGGCCGGATGAGAATTTTGATGGGGCAGATAGGGATAATGGGACGGATGGAACAAGGCGGGGAGACGTATGGGAGGATATACTGTGTAAGGCTTTTTCAAAAGATTTAATAGTTCGTGCTATAGGGGGTAGGAGGCCTCCCCCGACCCCTCCAAAGGAGGGGAGGGCCTCGCGGGACACAGGCAGCCTAAGACTCCTAAGTTAGGAAGGGAGGGCTTAAGGAGATTAGAACACTCCATTAACACCTACCACCTGTCACCTACCACCTTCCACTTGCCCCCCACCCCCCAAACTTAGGGGGCTTTAGATGGGGTGGCGGGGACACACTGCCGCTAATACTCGATGTAGGGTTCGAGCCTGCGGATGACCTCGGGAGGGAAGTCGCGGTTGTTGCGCAACTGGCTGAGACTGGTGAGCGGCCCGTTGAGGCGACGGAAATCGCAGATGGCGCGGGCCATGTAGAAATTGATGTAGGGGTGCTGACGGAGTTGGCTGAGGGTGAGTTTGTTCACTTTCAACTTTTTCACACCCTCGTCAGAAACCTGAAAATAAGGCAGGGCCGACTCCGGAAAACCGCTGATTTCGAGCAACTGACTGACATCGTGGAAGCCGCCGAGACGGTTGCGATAGTTGACCACGGCCCGGGCGTAGGCACTCCCGATGCCCGGCACACGCTGTAGCAGGGTGGTGTCGGAGAGATTGAGGGCTATATGCTCGCCCTGCCGCAGCTTCACAGAGTGGCGCAGCGTGTCGCGAGTGGCCGGAGAAACGACCTCGCGGGACAAAGGAAGCTCTGATGCCGGCCGGTAGTCGGGCGAAATGCGGATGTACGGTTCGAGTTGCCGATACTGCTTTTGGGTGAGTCCGTAGAGACGGGCAAAGTCGGCAGGTTGACGATAGATGCCCCCACGCGCGCGATACTTATAAATATTGCGCACCTGCCAAGGCTCCAATCCGAGCCCGAGGAGCAGCGTGCTGTCGGCTGTGTTGGGGTCGAAAGGTTGCAGGCGCACCGCGGGCCGATGGCCGTCTCCGACAGCATATCCTCCCCGGCGGGCATCACAGGCTGTAGGTTCGGGTACGCCCGACTCCGCATAACTGCCTGTCGGAGGGGGTGTGGAGTCGAACACACGGCCCACGAACGTGACAATGAGCAGGGCGGCGACGGCCACCAAGAGCAGCAGGAGGGTGACCACGCGATCATTGCGCTGCATGTAGGTGAGGTGGTGGAAGAGTTTCATGGGCCTTAGATGATTCCAAACTGATGGAGAAAAACAGACAGGATGCAGAGCGGACAGACAAACCGGACTGCAAAGAGATAGACATGGAAGAACGTGCCGCGCAGGGTGCCCCAGTTGGTGAACTCGTCAAGCACCACCTTCCGGGGCACAAACCACCCGAGGAAGATGCAGGTGAGAAAGGCACCGAGGGGCAGCAGTATCTGGGCCGTGAGATAGTCGCAGCAGTCGAGGAACGACCGGCCGAAGAAGACAAGCCGGTCGACAGCGCCGCACGAGAGCGAACAGAAGATGCCAATTATCACACAGACGGCGGTTTCGATCCATGCGCCGCGCTTGCGGTTGATGTGCAGTTCTTCATAGAAGAAGGCCGTGCCTATCTCGTGCATCGAAATGGTGGACGTGAGGGCTGCCAGGGCCAGTAGGGCATAAAACAAGATGGAGATGATGTAACCCACGAGGGGCATGGAGGCGAATGCCCGGTTGAAGACATTGGGCAGGGTGATGAAGATGAGCGAGGGGCCGCTGTCCGGACTTACGCCCACAGAAAAGGCTGCGGGGAATATCATCAGTCCGGCAAGAATGGCTATCAGCGTGTCGATGAGGGCTATCTGTATGGCCGAACGGGCCAAATTGGTCTGACGGGAGAAGTAGGAGGCATAGGTGCAGAGGCAGGCGGTGCCCAAGCTGAGGGAGAAGAAGGCTTGCCCGAGGGCTTCGAGCAGCACGCTTTGATTCACCTTGCCAAAATCGGGCTTGAGCAGAAACTCGATGCCCTGCGATGCACCCGGAAGCAGACAGGAGGCCACCACGATGACCACGAGCAGCACGAAGAGCGTGGGCATGAGCAGCTTGGAGGCCCGCTCGATGCCGTTTCGCACACCATTGACAACCACTCCGTGGGTGATGAGAATGAAAACGACGGTCCAAAAGACCGGCCGCAGGGGATGGGAGGAAAACTCCTTGAAATAGGTCTGCACGAAAGCGGAGTCACCACCCAGCTGTCCGGCCACCGAGGCATAGAGATATTGCAGGCACCAGCCGGCCACGACGGCATAGAAACCGAGGATAATCATCGAGGTGAACACGCCCATGTAGCCTACCACGGCCCACGGTTTGCCGCCCGAAAGATTGCGGTAGGCGCGGGCGGCATTGGACGACGAGTGCCGCCCGATGATGAACTCGCTCACCATGCCCGGTATGCCGAGCAGGAAGATGCACCCCAGATAGATCAAGATGAAGGCCGCACCGCCGTTATGACCGGCCATATAGGGGAAGCGCCAGATGTTGCCCAGCCCCACGGCCGAACCGGCCGTGGCGAGGATGACGCCCAACTTGCTGCCGAAATTGCCTCTTGTCTCCATTTACAGAATGCCTTTCAGAAGTCCGAACTGATGGAGAATGATGAGCAGTATGCACAACGGGCAGACGAAACGGATGAGGAAAAGATAGGTACCGAAGAACGTTCCGCGCAGCGTGCCCCAGTTGGTGAACTCGTCTTTGATGATGTTGCGGGGCACATACCAGCCCATGAAGAGACAGGTGAGCAGTCCGCCCACGGGCAGGAATATCTGCCCCGTCACGAAGTCGAACACATCGAAAAGGGATCGTCCGAACACCGTGAGACCGTCCACGGCGCCCAGCGAGAGCGAGCAGACGGCGCCGATGAGGCTCGTAGCCACGGTGACGATGATGGCACCGCGCTTGCGCGAAATTTTCAGCTCTTCATAAAAGAAAGAGGTGCTCACCTCGTGGAGGGACATGAGCGACGTAAGGGCCGCCAACGAGAGCAGGGCATAGAACAGCAGGGAGATGGCCCGGCCCACAAGGGGCATCGAAGCGAAAGCCACGTTGAAGACGTTGGGCAGGGTGATGAAGATGAGCGAGGGGCCGCTGTCGGGGTTCACGCCCACGGAGAAGGCCGCGGGGAATATCATCAGTCCGGCAAGCACGGCCACCAGCGTGTCGACCACGGCCACCTGCAGGGCCGACTTGAGCAGGTTGGTCTGCCGCGAGAAGTAGGAGACATAGGTGCAGATGCAACCCATGGCGATGCTGAGCGAATAGAACGACTGCCCCAGCGCACCCAGAAACACGCCGCTATTCATCTTGCCGAAGTCAGGTTTGAACAGGAAGGCGATGCCTTTTCCGGCCCCGGGGAGCAGACAGGCGGCCACCACGATGACGAGCAAAAGGACGAAAAGTGTGGGCATGAGTAGCTTGGAGGCTCTCTCTATACCTCCGCGCACACCGTGGATAATCACGAAATGGGTGATGAAAAGGATGGCGACCGTCCAGAAGACAGGCCTCACGGCATCACTCGAAAACTCGTTGAAATACCGGGTCACAAAGTCGGGATCGCCCTGCAATTCGCCCACCACCGAAGCGTAGATGTATTGCAGGCACCAGCCCGAGACCACGGCATAGTAGCCCGTGATGATAAACCCGGTGAGCACACCCATGTAGCCCACCCATTTCCAAGGACTTCCACCCGAAAGTTTGGTGTAGGCCCGGGCGGCATTGGAGGCTCCGTGGCGACCTATGATGAACTCACTCACCATGCAGGGGATGCCCAAAAGCAGGATGCAAGCCAGATAGATGATGATGAAGGCGGCACCGCCGTTCTGCCCCACCATATACGGGAAACGCCACACGTTGCCCAGTCCAACGGCTCCGCCGGCCGTGGCCAGTATCAGTCCGAGTTTACTTCCGAAACTCGCTCTATTTTGTTGTGTCATATCAGTATCTTTATACTTTTTCGAATAAAGTCCTGCAAAAGTATAAAAAAAATCCTATCTTTGCATAAAGAATGAAAGTAAAAAATGCAAAACGTATTGAAATTCATCGGAGATTATCCGCTTTCTCTGCTTCTCACGGTGATTATCTGGGTGCTGTGCTTCATCAATGTGCCTGAAACACCGCTCGAGAATATCACCCTCATGGACAAGTGGACGCACATCGCGATGTATCTGGTGCTCGGAATTGTTATCTTTTGGGAAAGCAACCGGAAACGCAAACGGGCCATGCCCCCTGTTCAGGAAATGAAAAAGGCGAAAGTCGTGTTGTGGACTTTCGTCTTGCCGGCACTCATGGGAGGCCTCATTGAGATACTCCAAGCCAACTGCACGGGCGGACGGCGAAGCGGAGACTGGCTTGATTTCGCTGCCGACAGCATCGGGGCCACCCTCGCTTTGGCTATCTGTATGCTTCCGGCAAAGTGTCGCGCCAGAGGCGGAAAGGACAGTTGAGCATGTGCTTGTTGTAAAACCGGGCATCGCCGGTGACCTCAGGGCCTATGAAGTCGGGCTTCTCGAAGGCTTCGTCGGCTGCGCCGAGTTCCACCTCGGCCATCACAAGCCCCTCGTTGTCACCATAAAACTCGTCCACCTCAAAGGTGTGCCGTCCGCTCTTGACCAGATAGCGGCGCTTGTCTATCACCCCTCCGCTGCACAGCTGCATCAGGTGGGCTGCCTCGTCGGGCGTTATCTCCTTCTCGAACTCGTAGCGCGAGAGTCCCCCATCGACCGACTTGCCCTTGATGGTGAGGAAAGCCCGGTCGTCGCGTGTACGCACCCGCACCGTGACTCCGTCGGCCGGGATATATCCCTGCTTGATACGGGCACTTGAAAAGGCGGCACGTTTGTACGCGTCGCCTTTCTTCACGAGGAACTTCCGTTCTATTTCCATTCCGCTCATGATGCCATGGCCATTGAATAAATCATATAGACGATGGCCAGAGCGACCAAAACGCCGAATATCCAGTACACCACTTTCTTTCCATGTTCTTCCTGCTTCCTTTCGTAAGCAGCGCGCTTGGCTTTGCGCAAGTCATTGTTTGAACTCATAATCGTATTATTTTATTAGGTTTTGAATGTCACTTCCAGGTTCCGGAGTGTCCCGGGGAGAGGTATTCCGAAACTGTTGCCGCACTTTCCGGTCAGTCTTCGTCGGCCACGGGAAACTCCATGAGATAAGCCTTGATGAACTCGTCTATCTTGCCGTCCATCACGCCATCGACATCGGCTGTCTGATAATTGGTGCGGTGGTCTTTCACCCGGCGGTCGTCAAAGACATAGCTGCGAATCTGGCTTCCCCACTCTATCTTCTTCTTCCCGGCCTCAATCTTGGCTTGGGCTTCGAGCCGTTTCTTCATGGCCCGGTCGTAAAGCTGACTTTTCAGGAGCAGCATAGCCTTGGCACGGTTCTTGGGTTGGTCGCGCGTCTCGGTGTTCTCGATGAGAATTTCTTCATCTTCGCCCGTGTCGGGATCCTGATACCAATAGCGCAGACGGACTCCCGACTCCACCTTGTTGACGTTCTGGCCGCCCGCTCCGCCCGAACGAAACGTGTCCCATGACAAGCGGGCAGGGTCTACGAACACTTCGATAGTGTCGTCGACAAGCGGAGAGACAAACACGCTGGCAAAGCTCGTCATGCGCTTACCCTGCGCATTGAACGGACTCACACGCACCAACCGGTGCACACCGTTCTCACTTTTGAGGTAACCGTAGGCGTATTCGCCACCTTCAACCTCCATCGTCACACTTTTGATACCGGCTTCGTCGCCTTCCTGCAGATTGCTCACAGTACACCGGTAGCCGTGGGCCTCGCACCAGCGCATGTACATCCGCATAAGCATTGAGGCCCAGTCCTGACTCTCAGTGCCCCCCGCGCCGGAGTTGATCTTGATGACCGCCTCCATCGGGTCTTCTTTCTGGCGAAGCATGTTCTTCAACTCCAGTGCCTCGATGGCCTTGATCGCCTTGGCGTAGTCGGCATCCACCTCCTCTTCCGACACCATATCGTCGTGGAAGAAGTCGAAAGCCAGCTGCAATTCGTCGGCATACTGCCGCACCTCCTTGTAGCCATCGAGCCATTTCTCGATGCTTTTCACCTTTTTCATCTGCTCCTGAGCCCGTGCCGGGTCTTCCCAGAAGTCGGGGGCCTGCGTGCGCAGCTGTTCCTCCTCAAATTCTACTTTCTTTTTGTCTATGTCGAGATAGCGGTGCAACGCTTCGGCGCGCTCCATCACATCTTTCAACTGTTCTGCTGTAATCATAATTTCATCGAAGTTTCACTCCGGCCGTCTCCCGTCAAGAGAGCGGCCGTTTTTATTCCTCATACATCTTGTCTATCAGTTCCTGATAGTTCTTGTTGATGACCGGCCGCTTCAGTTTGAGCGTGTTGGTCAGTTCGCCCGCCTCCATCGAGAAGTGGTGGGCCAGCAGCGTGATGCGCTTGATCTGCTCGTATGAGGCCAGACTCTGCTGGAGCGTGCGGATGCGTTCCATCATCATCTCCTGCACCTGCACGTTCGCGCACAGGTCTTCTCGGCTGTTGAAGGGGATGCGATGCTCGCGCGCCCACTCCTCCACAAGCCTGAATTCCGGCACGATCAGGGCCGAGACAAACTTCCGCTGGTCGGCTATGACAGCCGCCTGATCGATGTATTTGTCCACCAGCAGCAAGGCTTCCACCATCTGCGGAGCCACATACTTGCCGTTGGAAGTCTTGAAAAGGTCTTTGATGCGCTCTTTCAGGAAGAGTTCTCCGTCTTTCAGATAGCCTGCATCGCCGGTATGGAAGAAGCCGTCTTTGTCAAAGGCCATGGCGTTGGCCTCATCGCGCTTGTAGTAGCCGGGGGTGATGGTCGGGCCCTTGAGCAGTATCTCGTCGTTGTCTCCTATCTTTATCTCGATGCCGTTGATGGGGCGGCCCACCGAACCCACGGTGTAGGGTTTGCCGAGATGGTCGCAAGACACGGTGGCCAGACTCTCCGTGAGTCCGTAGCCCACAATCATGTTGATGCCCACGGAGTGGACAAACTCTTCCACCTCGGGCGACACGTAGGCTCCGGCCGTGGGGAAGATGTTGGGATTTTCCAGTCCTATCTGCTTTCTCACCATGTTCAAGATGGACTTGTTGACCACCTTGTATTCCAGTTCCAGTGCCAGCGGCACGCGCTTGCCCCGACTAAGATACTCGATGTTGCGCCGCCTACCGATGTTCAAGGCACGGCGGAAGACAGCCTGTTGCAACGGGCCGGCAGCCTCGATGCGCTCTTTCACGGCCACATACACCTTCTCCCAAAAGCGGGGCACAGCCGCCATACTCGTGGGGTGGGTCTCCCTCATCGACTGCTGTATCTCCTTGGGATAGGTGTTGACGATGAGCCGGGCACCCTCCGAGAGCGACAGATAGGCCCATCCGCGCTCAAAAACATGGGTAAAGGGCAGGAAGTTGATCACCTTGTCTTTCTCGCCTACGGGCACACACTCGTCGTTGGCCTTCAGACATGCGGCATACTGTCCGTAGGTGAGAATCACTCCTTTGCTGTCGCCCGTGGTGCCGCTGGTGTAGAGTATGTTGCAGATATCCTTGTCGTTGGCCTGTCTCCACAGTTCTTCCACTTCCGGTTGCCGCGGCAGATTCTCGCCCAACTTGATGAAATCTTCAAAATAGAGGGCTGCCGGGTCGTGGGTGGAGATGCGTACACTGCGGTCGAAGATGATGATGCGCTCGAGCGAAGGGCAGAGGGCGAAGATGCGGTGGGCCTTGTCATACTGTTCCTGCTCGCCCACAAAGAGGAAGCGCACCCCTCCGTCGTTGACCATATACTGTATCTGTTGTTCGCTGCTCGTGGCATAAAACGGCACCGAAACCGCCCTCACGCCATAGGCGCCGAAGTCGGTGTAGAGATATTGTACACAGTTTTGCGCGAACACGGCGATATGGTCTTGCGGCTTCACACCCAGATTGAGCAGGGCATTGCTCACTTGCTTGACTCTGAGCGAGAACTGGTTCCACGACACGTCTTTCCATTTCAGACTGCCGAAGCTGCGAAACGTGAGTGCTGTTCTGTCGCCATATTTTTTTGCCTGTTCGTGAATAAGCACCGAAAGGTGGCATCTTGTCTGCATAGTCTTTTCTGTTAATTTATGGCAAGATAGTGCCAACGAGAGCAATGAAAGCTTGCTTTCGAATTGCCGAGCGCAGCCTATCTTATGCAAAGATAGTGCCAACGAGAGCAATGAAAGCTCGCTTTCGAATTGCCGAGCGCAGCCTATCTTATGCAAAGATAAAGCAAATAGACAGAACAACAAAATTTTTGGGCGTATTTCTAATAGCTGCAACGGATAAACCACAATCTTTTTACTAACTTTGCAGCATGATGATTACTCAAGAATACACCTCCGAAGCGGTGACGCTTTTAAGCCACCTCATCGCCACCCCGTCGATAAGCCGCAACGAGCAGGCTGCCGCCGACCTCATGGAAACCGCCCTCCGGACCTACGGCTTCGCCCCCCGACGCGAGGCTAACAATCTGTGGGCCATTGCCCCACACTTCGACGAGCAGCGCCCCACGGTGCTGCTCAATGCCCACATCGACACCGTGAAACCGGTGGCTTCGTGGACGCGCGACCCGTTTGCCCCCACCCGCGAGGGCGACACCCTCTACGGACTGGGCAGCAACGACTGCGGCGGGGGACTGGTGTCGCTCCTGCAAGCGTTTCGCATCCTGTCCGCAATGCCCCGTAACCATAACCTCATCTATCTGGCATCGGCCGAAGAGGAGGTGTCCGGACAAGACGGCATCTCCCGGGCACTCCCTCTGCTGCCCCCGATCGACGTGGCCATCGTGGGCGAACCCACGGGCATGCAACCCGCCGTGGCCGAGAAGGGTCTCATGGTGCTCGACCTCACGGCCCGGGGCAAAAGCGGACATGCGGCTCGCAACGAGGGGGTGAACGCCATCTACGAGGCACTCGACGACCTGCTTTGGCTGCGCGACTACCGCTTCGAGCGCGTGAGCGAGTTTCTCGGGCCCACAAAAATGGCCGTCACCGTGGTCAACGCGGGCACGCAACACAATGTGGTGCCCGACCGTCTCACGGCACTCATCGACGTGCGCACCAACGAACTCTACACCAACGAGGAGGTGTTCGACATCGTGCGCCGCCACTGCAAGAGCACCATCACCGCCCACTCGTTCCGTCTCCACTCCTCCCGCATCCCCACTTCCCATCCGCTCATCCGCCGTTGCGTGGCTTTGGGCCTGACACCCTTCGGTTCGCCCACGCTCAGCGACCAAGCCCTCATGCCCTTCCCCTCTTTCAAGTTGGGCCCGGGCGAGTCTTCCCGCTCCCACTCTGCCGACGAGTTTATCCGCGTGAGCGAGATAGAACGCGCCATCCACACCTACGTGGAATTGCTCAAAGGCGACGCGCTCTAAGCCCCCTAAGTTAGGGGTTGGGGGGCAAGTGGAAGGTAGTAGGTGACAGGTGGTAGGTGTTAATGGAGTGTTCTAATCTCCTTAAGCCCTCCCTTCCTAACTTAGGAGTCTTAGGCTGCCTGTGTCCCGCGAGGCCCTCCCCTCCTTGGGAGGGGAGGGGGAGGCCTCCTACCCCCTATAGCACGAACTATTAAATCTTTCGAAAAAGCCTTACACAGCATCTTCACCCACCCGTCTTATCTGCCCCATCCGGCCCATCAATTTTCTCATTTGGCCCAACCGACTTTGCAAAACGGCCACACTCAGAACCTCATTCGGCCCGAACGAGAAGCTCAAAGAGGCCCTTTCGCAAGTCAATATCAGGATGGAAAAGCCCCCTTCAGGGAGTTGGGGGGCCGTTAGGGGGATGGGAATCTAAAAAAGGGAAGCGCCCTCGCACTTCCCTTGCCACTGCAAAGATACAACACAAAAGGCCGGAATGCAAATCGGCAACGAAAAGAATATACAAAAAACACCTCTCCCCCACCTTTCTCAAAAGCCCCACCAACAACCGCCCCCCTCTCACTTATCCCGCCCCTCACAGCATGGCCATTTGCACATCCGTTCACCAAAACACAGTAAACATTCAAGATAGAAGTGCAATTTCTTAATGGGTGTTTGTAAGAGTTGACCTCCGTGTCGGATGCGGACGTTCTTGGCGCGAAGCGACAAGGTTGGCCACATCCGACACGGAGGAATAAAAAACAACCGGCAATGCAAAAAAGACAAAAGGGAGACCGCTGTCTCCCAAGGATTAATTACTTTTGTATTGCCTATGTACAAGCACTTAACCCGTGAGCAAAGGTACGCAATCTACCTGGGAAAACAAAAGAGACAGACCAATAAAGCAATTGCCCGGCTGATAGGGGTCAGTGAATCAACCGTAAGTCGTGAGCTGAAATGCAATGCGACAAAGAACGGCAAGTATGTCCGGGACAGGGCCGATGCCCTTTCCCAAGAACGCATGTACCGTGCTCCGGGCAACCGTTCCGTGAGCCGGTTGCTCCTCCGGTGCGTGCGCTCATCACCGGAGAGCAATGGTCCCCCAAGCAGATATCCGGCTACCCGGGCAAGGAGGGCGTGAAGATCTCCCACGAGACCATTTACAGGATGATCCGCAACGATGCGGGTGGGACACTTGCCGCCAACTGCCGCCATAAGATGAAGTATCACCGCAGTCCCTCTCGCAGGCATGTAACCAAGGCGCCGGGTATCAGGAACAGGGTAAGCATACACGAACGTCCGAAGGAGGCAGACGGCAGGCGGTTCGGGGACTGGGAGATGGACCTGATTGTCGACAAGGACGGCAACGCCATCCTCACGATGATAGAACGCAGCACGAACTTCCTCATCATGGAGAAACTCAAGCATGGCAAGAAGGCCATGCCGCCGGCAAAGACCGTATGGAGGCTGCTCATGCCATACAAGGGAGGGCATCTCAAGACCATCACTACGGACAACGGAAGTGAGTTTGCCGAACATGAGTGGATGGCACGCAGGTTGGGACCGGATATCTATTTCACGGACGCATACTCTTCATGGCAGAAAGGGGCTGTGGAGAACACCAACAAGCTCATCAGACAATATATTCCAAAAGGGACGGATATAAGTACCGTCACAGACAAAAGAATTAAGATGATACAGGCGAAAATCAACAGAAGACCAAGGGAAAAATTGAACTTTTCAACACCAAAGCAGGAGTTTTACAAATATTATGCGTAATATTGCACTTGCCGGTGGACTCTTTAGACGCAGGTTTTTCGCAAGTTCGGCACTCAAATTCTTGTCAAACTCGTCGATTATACAGAAAATCTCAGTAACTTTGTCGTTGGTAATCATCGCTTAATTATTTCTTAAGTTGTTGATTCTCAGTCATAAATCTACGAAGTGTTAGCGAGATTACCAACTTTCTAAAGACTTTTTCTTATCCCGAACTGGCGTAAATATCTACTGTTCCTATTCCTGAATTTGCACATTGGCAAAGAAAAAGTGGATATCCTTTCACAGGATATCCACTTATTTGACAGGTACGCTTTTAAATTACGCCCTTCTATTTCTGTTTTTAAGAAAGGGAGGGGACTCAAGCCGGTTTTGAGGGCATTTGAGTCCTACCCAAAGAGCTTTACACAAGTCCCAACTGCTTCTTGATGGCCTCAGCCTTTTCGGTGCCTTCCTTGTCGCACCGTTCGTAGCAGCCTTCGCATTTCATTTGGCCCTTAACCTCAATATAGAATTTGATCTTAGGTTCGGTGCCGGAAGGACGAACACTCACCTTGGTACCATCTTCACAGAACCACTGAAGCACATTGCTCGTGTCGGGCATGTCGAGTTTGGTGACAGAGCCGTCAGCATGGCGGGCCTCAAGTGTCTGGAAGTCTTTCCATACGGTGATTTTCGAGCCGGCAAGTTCTGTTGGAGGATTGTGACGGAAGTTTTCCATCATCTGTTTGATTTCGTCAGCGCCGGTCTTACCAGGGCGCACTACATTGATCGTCACCTCTTTAGAGAAACCGTATTCAAGATAAATGCCCAACAACAGTTCGTACAAGGTCTTGCCCTGATCCTTGGCATAAGCACAAATTTCAGCCAACAGACTCATGGCGCTCACGGCATCCTTGTCGCGCACGAAGTCCTGTGCAAGGAAGCCATAACTCTCTTCACCGCCACCGATATACTTTTGCTTACCTTCGGAAATGCGGATTTCTCGTGCAATCCACTTGAATCCGGTGTAGCAATCGCGCATCTCGATGCCGGCTTTGTCGGCAATCTTCTTGATAACCTCTGTTGTGACAATGGTCTTGACGATGAAATCAGTCGGCTTGAGCAATCCCTTAGCCTTGCGGTTGGTGATGATATAATAAAGGAAGAGCAAGCAAGTCTGGTTACCGTTGATGAGCACCCATTCGCCCTTGTCGTTTTTACAGGCCATACCCACGCGGTCTGCATCGGGATCAGACGCCATTACAATGTCTGCATCCAATGCCTTTGCGTCGCGTATAGCTAAGGTCAACGCCTCGCCATTTTCAGGATTCGGACTGACAACGGTGGGGAAATCGCCGCTTCTCACCATTTGTTCCTTGACGCAATGCACGTTGTCAAAGCCCCAGTATTTCAGCGACCGGGGAATCATGGTCATACCTGTACCGTGGAGCGGTGTGTAGACAATCTTCAAATCATGTTGCCGCTTGATGACTTCGGGATCGATACTCAAGGTTTTGATTTTCTCAATGTAGAGCTGGTCGACTTCCTCACCGATAGTCTGTATAAGGGCTTTATTGCCTTTAAACTTGACATCTTCTACCTTCACTTTGTTCACTTCATCAATGATGCCCTTGTCATGGGGAGACAGCACCTGTGAGCCATCCTCCCAATAGGCCTTATAGCCATTGTATTCCTTGGGGTTGTGACTGGCTGTGATGTTCACGCCTCCCTGACAATGGAAATGGCGAATGGCAAAAGAGCATTCGGGCGTGGGGCGCATATCGTCAAAGAGGTACACTTTGATGCCGTTGGCTGAGAAAATATCAGCTACTGTCTCGGCAAATTTCCGACTGTTGTTGCGGCAGTCGTGGCACACAACCACAGCAATGTCGTCTTTCCCGGCAAAATTCTTTTTCAGGTAGTTGGCAAAGCCTTGCGTTGCCATACCTACGGTGTAGATATTCATGCGGTTGCTACCGGCTCCCATGATGCCGCGAAGTCCGCCTGTACCAAATTCGAGATCCTTATAAAAACTCTCAATGAGTTCCGTCTTGTCGTCAGCCTTGATTTTTGCTTCCACTTCCTTGCGTGTGTTTTCATCGAACGCAGGAGAAAGCCATGTCTTTGCTTTTGCTTCGCATTGAGCAATTAATTCTGTGTTGTTTGCCATAAGTTTGTTAAGTGTTAAAAATGTAAATTATATCGCAAAGATAATCATTTTAAATGATAAAACAAGTGAGAATGGAGTTTTTTTTGTAATTTTGTGGTCTTATAACAAGTAATCGCACATGCAACTGAACTATACTGGCGTTATCATAGCCGTCGGAACGTTCCTCATCATAGGAATCTTCCATCCCGTAGTCATCAAGGTGGAGTACTATACGGGTACCCGCTATTGGTGGCTATTTCTTTTGGTAGGCATTTTTCTTATTGCGGGAGCCTTTTGCGTGCCCAATGTCATCACCTCTTCTTTCCTTGGTGTCATCGGTGCTTCGTCGCTTTGGGCTATAGGTGAAATTTTTGCCCAAAAGAAGCGGGTTGAGAAAGGCTGGTTTCCGATGAATCCCAAGCGGAAAGGCGAATATGACCGTCTTCCGCCGGAAGACAACTAAAATATAGTTGGACTTTTCAATCTTCAATTATTAATGTAGATTTCATGAAGACCGAATTGTTGTTGGTGGGTAAGACTGTCAATAGACATTTTGTAGCCGGTATTGCCGACTATACCGAGCGTATAGGTCACTACATGCCCTTTAACATAACGACCCTTCCGGAACTTAAGAACACCAAAAACCTTTCTGAGAGTCAGCAGAAGGAGCGGGAAGGGGAAATGATATTGAAGTTTTTGCAGCCTTCTGATACGGTGGTACTTCTCGATGAGCACGGGATAGAGTTTCGTTCGCTTGAGTTTGCGACATGGCTTGGGAAAAAGCGCAACGTTGCCCGGCGGCTTGTTTTTGTTGTCGGTGGGCCCTATGGCTTTTCCTCTGCCGTATACGATCGGGCCGACGAGAAGGTTTCGTTGTCGCGTATGACTTTTTCCCACCAGATGATCAGGCTCATATTCACGGAACAGATATATCGTGCCTGTACGATTATTAAGGGTGAGCCTTATCACCATGAATAGGCTGTTATGCCATCGGTGTGCCCGCAGGTAGGAGGAGAAGAGTTTTCAGAGACAGTACGTTTGTCATTTAGGTAAAAAGGATCATTGCTATGGCCAATCAATATATAGAGGTAAAAGGGGCAAGGGTAAACAACCTCAAGAACATTTCGTTGAAGATACCCCGCAACAAGTTGATTGTCGTGACCGGTGTCAGCGGTTCCGGCAAATCTTCGTTGGCTTTCGACACGTTGTATGCCGAGGGGCAGCGGAGATATGTAGAGAGCTTGTCTTCATACGCCCGCCAGTTTTTGGGCCGCATGGGCAAGCCCGAATGTGATTTCATCAAAGGTTTGCCACCGGCCATAGCCATCGAGCAAAAGGTGATTTCACGTAATCCCCGGTCTACTGTCGGCACGTCTACAGAGATTTACGAATATCTGCGACTGCTCTTTGCAAGGATAGGAAAGACTATCTCTCCGGTCAGTGGTGAGGAAGTCAAGAGACACACGACAGAAGATGTTTTGGCGTGTCTCCGGCAGTTTGGAGTCGGCACTAAGTTCTGTGTCCTTGCTCCTTTGCACGTCGTGGAAGGGCGTACACTATCCCGACAACTCGAAATGTACATTCAGGAAGGCTATTCCCGAATGTATAAGAATGGGGAGATAGTACGTATAGATGATTTTCTTGCCTCTTCCACTTCCGATGCAGAGGGGCAGTGCCTAACAGAAAAAGAGGAGGGTAAAGATATATTTCTGGTCATCGACCGCATGAGTGTCAGCGAGGAAAGAGACCAGATATCCCGTCTGACAGATTCGGCCGAGACCGCTTTCTACGAGGGTGACGGTGCTTGTCGTCTGCTCATACTGCCAAGCAACCAGACTTTTGATTTCTCCACCCGCTTCGAGGCCGACGGCATCAAGTTTGAGGAACCCAACGACAATATGTTTTCTTTCAACTCTCCGTTGGGTGCTTGCCCTACTTGCGAAGGCTTCGGGTCGATCATTGGTATTGACGAAAAACTCGTCATACCCAACACGTCGCTCAGTGTCTATGACGGATGCGTGCAGTGTTGGCATGGCGACAAGATGAAAATGTGGCAGACTGAGTTTTGCCGGAGGGCTGCCAAAGATGATTTTCCCATCTTCAAACCCTACTTTGAACTGACCCGCCGGCAGAAAGACATGCTTTGGCATGGTCTGCCTTCCGAGTGCGGAAACGACATTCACGAGCAGGTGTCCATTGACTCTTTCTTCCAGATGGTGAAGGAGAATCAATACAAGATCCAATACCGGGTCATGATGAGCAGATACCGTGGCAAGACGGTGTGTCCCGATTGCCACGGCACACGGCTGAAGAAGGAAGCCGGCTATGTGAAAATCGGTGGCAGGAGCATCAGTGACTTGGTGGAAATGCCGGTCACCAATCTGAAAGAATGGTTTGACAACCTCCGGCTTTCCGACCATGAGGCTGAAGTGGGCAAGCGCCTGCTTACGGAAATCAACAACCGCTTGCAATTTTTACTGGATGTCGGTTTAGGCTACCTTACACTTAACAGGCGTTCTAACTCTCTTTCGGGGGGCGAAAGCCAACGCATCAACCTCACCACGTCGTTGGGCAGTTCGCTTGTGGGTAGCCTCTATATCCTTGACGAACCGAGCATAGGCCTGCACAGCCGCGACACTGACCGGCTCATTCACGTGTTGAAGGAGTTGAGAGATTTGGGCAATACGGTCATCATCGTTGAGCACGATGAAGAAATCATGCGTGCGGCCGACTACATCATCGACATTGGCCCTGATGCGGGCCGTCTAGGGGGCGAGATTGTGTTTGAGGGGCCTTTGAAGCTGTTGACCGGGGAAGACAGTGCGCAAGCTGCTGTCAGCCGTCAGGCCTCCCTTGACTATCCGTTGAGCCACACGGTGAAATTTCTGACCGGAGAAGATGTCCTTGAACTTCCGGCCAGCCGACGAAGATGGAACTACGCCATCAAACTCGAAGGTTGCCGGATGAACAATCTGAAAGGCATCACGGTCGAATTTCCACTCAATGTGCTCAATGTGATTACGGGTGTCAGCGGTTCGGGAAAGTCATCTTTGGTCAAAGGCATTCTCTTTCCTGCACTCAAACGCCATTTGGACGAGGTGTGCGATGCGCCGGGCGAATATACAGCCCTTGGCGGAGACTGGCAGCAGATCAAACATGTGGAGTTTGTCGACCAGAATCCTATTGGCAAAAGCACGCGTTCCAACCCGGCCACATACGTAAAGGCCTACGATGCCATCCGCAATCTTTTTGCCGAACAGCCGTTGTCCAAGCAGTTGGGCTTTACTTCACAGTATTTCTCGTTCAATGCCGAAGGGGGAAGATGCGAAGAGTGCAAGGGGGCCGGTGTCATTACTGTTGAGATGCAATTCATGGCCGACCTTGTTCTTGAGTGCGATTCGTGTCACGGGCGGCGGTTCAAGCGTGACATACTGGATGTCCGGTTTCATGAAAAGAACATCAACGATGTGCTCAATATGACCATATCCGAAGCGATAGAGTTTTTTGGTCGGTACGGCGAGAAGACCATCGTTTTACGCCTGAAGCCTCTTGAAGATGTCGGTCTCGGCTACATCAAACTTGGTCAGAACTCAAGCACGCTCTCCGGTGGTGAAAACCAGCGCGTCAAACTGGCCTATTTCATCGGTCAGGAGCGACAGGAACCCACCTTGTTCATCTTTGACGAACCGACCACGGGACTGCATTTCCATGACATCAAGCGCCTTATGGCTGCCCTGAATGCCCTCATAGAGCGAGGCCACTCTGTAATTGTCATTGAACATAATATGGATGTCATCAAGTGCGCCGACCATATCATTGATTTGGGGCCGGACGGCGGCGACAAAGGGGGAAACCTCGTTATTGCCGGCACACCGGAGGAAGTTGCCCACTGTAGAGAGAGCATTACGGGCCATTTTTTGAAAGCAAAACTATAAACCAACCATTCACGATGGTGCTACAATATATCATAGTCGGACTCATCCTGCTTGCAGCTCTTCTCTATGTGGCTTATCTCATCAGAGAGACGATTTGCCATGCGAATGACAAGTGTTATGGATGTGCGGGCTGTGCCATCCATGACCGGCTCAAACGCAAACGGTGCAAGGCAGAAAAGGATGCACAAACAAAGGGAGCGAAGGGGAGACTATCCAAGTCTTCATGATGCGTATGGGGGCTCTGCATTGTCTTGGAATTTCTTAACAGATTTGCATTCCCGACTTTTGAGTCGTATCTTTGCAATGGCAAGGGAGGCGTGTAGACGTTTCCCTTTTTTAAGTCTCCAACGCTCCCTCCTGCTCCCAACCTGCTAAAGGGGGCCTTTTCATGCAAGGATGACTTTCTAAAAGAGCCACTCCGAGCCTCTCACTCGGCCCGAACGAGCTTCCAAGTATGGCCCTTTTGCATGATCGTTCAGCCCGAACCACCTTTTTTTGACTGCGTTCCGAACTCTTAAATGAACTTTAGGGTGGCCGCTATACTTTTAGATGAAAACAGGATGTAAAGCCTTTTCTCGTTTTTGCTATAATTTGCACTATATGCTTGTGAAAACGGATGAAGAGGGTAGAAGGTATAAAAAATAAGGGAAGACCGCTACAAGGTCTTCCCTTATCCTATATGTCGAAAAACATTTTCTTTTACGCTCCGCAGAAGAATAATACGATGAGCTGTGCCGTAAAGATTCTGAGGAACATGCTGAGTGGATACACAGTGGAGTAGCCTATTGCCGGAGCTTCGCCATTACAAACACTGTTGGCGTAAGCTAATGCAGGCGGATCGGTGTAACTTCCTGAGATCATTCCCATAATCGTAAAGTAGTTGAACTTATACTTCAATCTTGCAAATGTGCCTACAAGGAGAATGGGGATAATCGTAATGAGGAAACCCGTGTACACGTATTTCAATCCGTCACCTTGGACAACCGTGTGCCAGAATGCATCACCGGCCTTGATGCCGACCGATGCAAGAAAAAGGACAAGGCCGAACTCCCGCAGCATCATGTTGGCCGAGGTGGTCGTATAGGTGACAAGTCCCATGCGATAGCCGAAACGACCAATGATGATGGCTATGATCAGCGGGCCACCGGCCAGACCCAGTTTTAAAGGTACCGGCATACCGGGCAGTGCTATGGGCAGACTTCCGAAGATGATGCCTACAATGATACCTACAAAGATGGTGGCAATGTTGGGCGCATTGAGACGCTTTTCCGAGTTGCCCATCATTTCAGCTACGCGATTCACATTCTCTTCAGGACCTACCACCATAACACGATCGCCCACATGGAAGTGGTGATTACGGCTGGCAAAAAGATCCATGCCTTGGCGGGTGATGCGTGTGACATTCACACCGTAGAGACTGGAGAAGTGCATCTTGCCGAGCGATTTTCCGTTCATTGATGAGTTGGTCACCACAATACGACGGCTGATCATGGGTTGGGGCTGATGCTCCTCGTCCCAGTCTACATTGATGACGGGACCGATAAATGCTTGAATAGCTTCGGCATCAGACTCAGCGCAAACGATTAGCACTTCGTCGTTGAGTTCAAACTTGGTGTCGCGATTGGGAGTACTGAGATGCCCCTCGTGCATGATGCGCGTGCAAACAATGTCCCTGTTGAGAAACTGGGAAATCTCTTGCAACGTGCGTCCCGCGATGTAGGAGTTGTCCACTCGCAGGTGCATCGGGTGGGGCTTGGCATGAGGATTATCAGCTTCCGCGTCTTTCAACAGTTCGTTTTCTTCCTCAAACTTAACTTTACAAATGAACTTTATAGCGAGGGTGGCTCCGATAATACCCAAAACACCTAACGGATAGGCGCATGCATAGCCCGAAGCTATAGAGGGAGCCTGCCCGTCGGGAAATACGGAATGCAGGGCTTCGCTCGCAGCTCCAAGTCCGGGGGTGTTGGTCACGGCTCCATAGAGCGTACCCACCATCATGGGTAGGTTTACGGGATTGCTGGTATCGAAGAAGATGTAGTAGCAGGCAAACATCACAAGGATGTTGAGCATCACCGTGACGGTGCTCAGCATATTGAGTTTGATGCCGTCTTTTCCGAAGCTCTCGAAGAAGCCCGGGCCCACCTGCAAACCGATCATGAAGACAAATAGAATGAGGCCGAAGTCCTGAAGGAAGTTCAGCACCGGCAGCGGACCGGTGAAACCGATGTGTCCGGCAACAATGCCGGCAAACAGAACGAAGGTCACACCCAAGGAGATGCCGCCTATTTTAATCTTACCCAGATAGACACCGACCGCTATAACAATAGAATAGAGTAGTGCTATGTGCGCTACTCCATCCTGTTGTCTGAATAGATTTATTAACCAATCCATTCTGTCTCAATTACTTTTCGATAGCTGCTACACCGGGAAGCACCTTGCCCTCAATGGCCTCAAGCAGGGCACCGCCACCGGTAGAGATGTAAGAAACTTGGTCGGCAAGACCGAATTTGTTGATGCAGGCCACGGAGTCGCCGCCACCGATGAGGGAGAAGGCGCCTTCCTTGGTTGCTTCGGCCACAGCTTCGGCAATGGCTCTGGAACCACCGGTGAAGTTGTCGAACTCAAAGACACCGGCAGGTCCGTTCCAAAGAATGGTCTTGGCACCCTTGATAGCAGCAGCAAAAGCCTTGCGGGTTTCGGGGCCGGCATCCATGCCTTCCCAACCATCGGGAATGTCGTTGGAGGGTGCAACTTTCTGGTTGGCATCGTTCTTGAAGTCATCGGCGATGATGGAGTCGGTTCCGAGGACAAGGTTTACCCCGTTGGCTTTAGCCTTCTTCATCACGTCGAGAGCTACATCGAGCTTATCATTCTCGCAGATTGACTTACCAATTTTACCACCCTGAGCTTTGGCGAAAGTGTAGGTCATACCGCCACAGAGGATCAGATTGTCCACCTTAGTCAGCAGATTCTCAATGATGCCAATCTTGGTGGATACTTTAGAGCCTCCCATGATGGCTGTGAAGGGACGTTGGATGTTGCCCAAAACGGCATCCACGGCCTTCACTTCCTTCTCCATGAGGAAGCCGAGCATCTTGTGTTCTTTATCAAAACTGTCGGCTATCACGGCAGTGGAAGCATGCTTGCGGTGAGCAGTTCCGAAGGCATCCATCACGTAAACGTCTGCGTAGGAGGCGAGCTTCTTGGCAAACGCTTTCTGGCGTTCTTTCATTTCAGCCTTAGCTGCATCATATTCAGGTGTACCTTTCTCCACGCCTACAGGCTTGCCTTCCTCCTCGGGATAGAAGCGGAGGTTCTCAAGCAAGAGGGCTTCGCCACCCTTCAGAGCTGCAGCCTCTGCATCGGCATTGGCGCAGTCTTTGGCAAACTTTACGTCTACGCCCAAAGCATCGCTGACATTTTTCACGATTTGAGAGAGTGAAAGTTCGGGCTTAACTTTGCCTTTGGGTTTACCCATGTGGCTCATCATGATCAGTGCGCCACCATCGTTAAGCACTTTTTTCAGTGTAGGGAGAGCACCGCGAATGCGGGTGTCATCGGTTACATGACCGTTCTCATCCAAGGGGACATTGAAGTCCACACGCACAATTGCCTTGTGACCGGCAAAGTTGAAGTCTTCGATTTTCATTTTTACCTTAAATTATTTTATCGATTTATAATACTTAGGCTTTATAACACTTGCAAATTTACTGTTTTTTATTTACATCTCAACGCCTTTGTAGAAGTTTTTTGTATTTTTGTGCGTTACAATCGGCGAATGTAAAGTCGAGTTGCCAAAACCGTCGAGTGGGCTCCGACTTTTATCCTTCATACACCGTCGGGTCTTCGATGCCTGCCTCGGCCAGTGCCTCTTTCCGCTCTATGCAGGTACCACATTTCCCACAATGCACAACTCCGCCTTTATAACAGCTCCATGTCTCGCGATAGTCGATGCCAAGTCGTTTGCCGATGCTTGCTATTTGGCCCTTCGTGATGTCCGTATAAGGAGCTGAGACACCTACGTTGATGAATGTCCCGTAGCGTGCGGCTTTGTCTATGGCGTGGATAAATTCGGGGCGACAGTCAGGATAGATGGTATGGTCGCCACCGTGGTTGGCTATCAGCACCTTTTTCAGGTTGTGGCTTTCTGCAATGCCTATGGCAATGGAGAGCATGATGCCATTGCGGAAGGGCACCACGGTCGACTTCATGTTGTCGGCTTCATAGTGCCCTTCGGGGATGGCATCAGCCCCATCCAACAGACTGCTTTTAAAATAGCGGTGCATGAAATCGAGATTGATGACGATGTGTTTGATGCCGAGACGCTCGCAGTGCATTTGGGCAAAGGGTATTTCCCGGGCATTATGATTACTGCCGTAGTCGAAAGAGATGCCGAGGGCTATCTCGTCTTTTTTGTCATAAAGCAACGTGATGGAGTCCATGCCTCCACTGACAATGATTGCTGAATCTTTCATTTCCTATTGAATATAATATGGTGATTGGTGTTACTGATATGTTGGAAAATGGAGTGGGGGGGTGTCTTGCCTATCCGAACAATACGCGCAAGGCTTCTTCCACTTTCCTCACGGGATGAATTTCTATCTGAAACTTTCTGTGGTCGAAACCATTGTGGTTGTTCTTGGAGATAATAATGTGCCGAAACCCGAGTTTCTCAGCTTCGGCAATACGTTGTTCTATCCTGCTCACCGGCCTCACTTCGCCGCTAAGCCCTACTTCACCGGCCATGCACCAGCCATTCTCAATGGCTGTGTCCACATTGCTTGAGAGTACGGCTGCTATGACGCTAAGGTCCATAGCCAAGTCGGTGACTCGCAAACCGCCGGCAATGTTGAGGAATACGTCCTTTTGCATGAGCTTGAATCCCACACGCTTCTCCAACACGGCCAAAAGCATGTTGAGACGGCGTTGGTCAAAACCCGTGGCCGAACGTTGGGGCGTGCCGTATGCGGCACTTGAGACAAGGGCTTGCGTCTCGACAAGGAAAGGGCGAACACCCTCTATGGCACTGCTGATGGCTATTCCGGAAAGACCCTCCCTGTTTTCTGTCAGGAGCAGTTCCGAAGGGTTGGCTACGGGGCGCAAACCGCTTTGTTGCATCTCGTAGATTCCCAATTCAGAGGTGTTTCCGAAGCGGTTTTTGATACTTCGCAAGATGCGGTACATATAATGCTGGTCGCCTTCAAACTGAATGACGGTGTCCACGATGTGCTCCAATATTTTAGGACCGGCCAATGTGCCTTCCTTGTTGATGTGTCCTATGAGAATCACGGGCACACCACTGGTCTTGGCAAAACGAAGGAGCGATGCGGCGCATTCCCTCACTTGGGTGATACTGCCCGGCGAACTGTCCACTTGATCGGTGGAAATCGTCTGGATGGAGTCTATAACGATAATTTCGGGCTTGACCTCTTTGATGTTCTCGAAAATCTTCTCCAAAGATGTTTCGCAAAGTATGGATATGTTGTCACCGGTTTCTTGTCCTGTGTGTTCTTGAGAGGTTGTGATGCCGGCTGCGATGCGCTCGGCCCTCAACTTGATTTGATGCTCGCTCTCTTCTCCGCTTACGTAGAGTATCTGGCGGTCGCCCATACTCAGGATGGTCTGAAGGGTGAGTGTGCTTTTACCGATACCGGGCTCTCCCCCCAACAGAATGATACTTCCCGGAACCATGCCACCGCCCAGCACGCGGTTGAGTTCATTGTCGTGCATGTCAATGCGGGGCTCGGCTTGCGAAGAGATGTCACGCAACTTGATGGTGCGTCCGCTTCCCCTGCCGCCAAACATTGATGCAGCTCCGCCATGCCGCAAGGTCATGGCGGCATGGCGGGCAGCTTCTCCTCCGTTGTCTCCGGAGATTCTGATTTCCTTAAACGTGTTCCATTGTCCGCAACTCGGGCATTTTCCGACCCATTTGGGAGATTCCTGTCCACAGTTGTTACAAACGTATGCGATTTTATCTTTAGCCATGATATTGAAGTTTTAAGCCATAAGGCCAACAAATATACGAAAACTTCGGCAGATGGACAATTTTAGACTTTAGTTTTTAAAAAGAAAAAGCAGCACGTCCTTATGGTGTGCTGCTTTTTATATAAAATTTGTGCAATGTACGCTTAATAGCTGCGTGCAATAATGACGCGACATTTGGCCGGTTTGCCGCTTACCATGTCTACACCCGGAGTTTGCTCGTAGGCAAAGGGCACGCAACGTATGGTGGCCTGCGTATCTTCTTTGATCTTGGCCTCTGTCTCAGGTGTTCCGTCCCAGTGGCAAAGATAGAAACCACCGTCCTTGATACGTTCCTTAAATTCTTCATAATTGTCGCATTCGTAGACGTGGGCATCACGATAATTCTTGGCTTTTTCGAGAAGATTCTTCTGAATGTCCTCTAAAAGTCCTTCCACGCGTTCTGCAATGCCGTCAAAGCTGACGCTCTCTTTCTCAAGCGTGTCGCGGCGCATGATTTCGATGGTGTTGTCTTCAAGATCGCGACCACCCATCACAAGACGCACGGGGACACCTTTAAGTTCGTAGTCGGCAAACTTGAATCCCGGACGCTTGTTGTCAGCATCGTCATACTTCACGCTGATGCCCATGTCGCGCAACCGGTCGATAACAGGTTGAAGTTTAGCGTTGATGGCCTGCAGTTGGTCGGCACCTTTGGTGATGGGGATAATCACCACTTGAATGGGAGCCAACTTGGGAGGAAGTACAAGGCCATTGTCGTCTGAATGCACCATGATCAGAGCACCCATCAAACGAGTGGAAACACCCCAAGAAGTGGCCCAGACATATTCAGGCTTGTTATCTTTATTTAAGTAGGTAACATCGAAACTCTTGGCAAAGTTCTGCCCGAGGAAGTGTGAAGTGCCGCTTTGGAGAGCTTTACCGTCTTGCATCATGGCCTCAATGGTATAGGTGTCCAAAGCTCCGGCGAAACGTTCGGTTTCGCTCTTCACGCCTTGCACTACAGGAACGGCCATCCACTCTTCGGCAAACTTAGCATATACGTGCAACATCTTCTTGGCCTCTTCTTCCGCCTCTTCCCGGGTGGCATGGGCCGTGTGCCCTTCCTGCCAAAGAAATTCGGAGGTGCGGAGGAACGGGCGTGTTCTCATTTCCCACCGCATCACATTGCACCACTGGTTGCACATGATGGGGAGATCCCGCCAGGAGTGAATCCAGTTTTTATAGGTGTTCCAAATGATGGTTTCCGATGTCGGGCGGATGATAAGTTCTTCGTCGAGGCGGGCTGCGGGATCAACTTCTACGCTGCAACCGTCTTCGCTTGATTTCAGTCGATAGTGTGTGACCACGGCACACTCCTTGGCAAAGCCCTTGACATGTTCGGCTTCGCGTGAGAGAAAGCTTTTGGGGATAAGTAAAGGGAAATAAGCGTTTTGAGCACCGGTCTCCTTGAACATTTTGTCCAGTTGCTCTTTCATTTTCTCCCAAATGGCAAACCCGTATGGTTTGATAATCATACAGCCACGCACCGGTGACTGCTCAGCCAAGTCGGCCTTAACTACCAAATCGTTATACCACTGACTGTAATTGTCGGCGCGTTTGGTCAAATCTTTTAATTCTTTTGCCATAATTGCTTATGTTTTTTATTTTTCAATTTCCTAATAAAGAGACTCGGAAGTCTTGTTTCGCGTGCAAAAGTACTAAAAAAAGTTGGTAAAAAACATATATTGATGAAAAAAGCATTATCTTTGCACGACGTATTTAAACGAAACAAATAATTAGAGATTATGAAAAAGATGCAAATGTCCGTCGCAGCAATGTGTGCGCTTTTGGTAATGAGTTGCAGCACGGTGAACAACGTTGCCGGGACAAACGGTTCGAGTACACGTAATGGAAGTTATATCGGTGCCGGTGCCGGTGCTGCCGCAGGTGCCGCCCTTGGAGCTATTCTCAATCACAGCCATCATGGAACCGGTGCCTTGGTGGGTGCTGCCATCGGGGCTGTTGTCGGTGGGACCGCCGGTAATCTTATCGGCCGACACATGGACAAGGTGAAGAAAGAGGTGGAACAACAGGTGAGTAACGCCAAAGTGGAGGAGGTAACCGATGCCAACGGTCTGAAAGCCGTCAAGGTGACTTTCGACAGTGGCTTGCTCTTTCCGTTGAACAAAAGCACGTTGAGTGCAAGTTCCAAGACCGAACTGGCCAAATTCGCCACGGTATTGAAGAATGATCCTCAGTTAGCTGTCGACATTCAAGGATATACCGACCGCACGGGAGGTGACAAAATCAACATACCTTTGAGTCAAAGTCGGGCAGAGAGCGTTGCCTCTTATTTAAGAAAACAGGGCGTAGGTTCTTCCTCATTCAAGAATGTGACCGGTTTTGGCAGTGCCAATGAAATCGAAAATGCGGCTGTCAGTCAGGTTAACCGTCGCGTGGAGGTCTATCTTTATGCCAGTCAGGAGATGGTTAATGCGGCTAACAACGGCACTTTGAAATAGTTTTCTGACAGATTAAATGCAATGAATTAAGTCAATGAGGCGCGCCTCCGTGTGCGCCTTTTTTATGTTTTTATATCAAAACCATGCTGGAGAAACTGTTAAGAATCGTTAGATGGATTTTGGTAGGCTTTTTTGTCTCTACCATTTTGGCAGTGGTATGCCTTCGCTTCATTCCGGTTTTCATCACGCCCCTTATGGTTATCCGTTGCGTGGAACAGGTGGGCGGCGGTGAGTCAATCAAGATGCACCATCATTGGGTGCCGATGGAGGAAATTTCCCGTCACATGCCGGTAGCGGTGATGGCAAGTGAAGACCAACGCTTTCTCAAGCATCATGGCTTCGATTACAATGCCATCGAGAAGGCCGCCATCCACAACATGAAAGGCGGGAAGAGACACGGGGCCAGTACCATCAGTCAACAGACGGCCAAGAATGTCTTCTTGTGGCCCGGCCGCTCGTGGATTCGTAAAGGCTTTGAGGTGTATTTCACTTTTCTGATAGAGATGATGTGGAGCAAGCAACGCATCATGGAAGTCTACCTCAACAGCATTGAGATGGGGGACGGCATCTATGGTGTGGATGCCGTGGCAGAATATCATTTCAACACCACGGCCTCCCAGCTGTCACGCAGCCAGTGTGCACTCATAGCTGCCACGCTGCCCAATCCCCGTCGTTTCAACAGTGCGGCCCCGGGTGAATACATGCGCAAACGTCAACGCCAGATAGAGCATGAGATGCGCTTCATCCCCTCCTTCCCGAAAGAAGGGGAAGATGTCGATCCGAAAACCGTTGTAGGAGGAGCCTACAAGAAATAATCATTAAGCACAACTATGGTAGATTTGCTTTCCGAACTCAATGATTCCCAGCGCGAAGCGGTGGAATATATAGATGGGCCTTCGCTTGTCATAGCCGGTGCCGGCTCTGGGAAAACCCGTGTACTGACCTACAAGATTGCTTATCTACTACAACGCGGCGTGAGACCCTACAACATTCTTGCCCTCACATTTACCAACAAGGCGGCGACTGAAATGAAAGCGCGCATCGGCAAACTGGTGGGCGAACGGGACGCTTTGGCCTTGCGCATGGGCACTTTCCACTCCGTGTTTTCCCGCATTCTGCGCGTCGAGGCGGCACATATAGGCTACAACTCCAATTTCACCATCTATGATGAGTCGGACTCACGCTCGTTGATTAAGACTATTGTCAAGGAACTTGCAGCCGGAAATGAGAAGATGGATGAGAAACAATACAAGCCTGCCACTGTGCATAACTGTATCTCCCGGGCCAAAAACCGTTTGATTACGGCTGAAAAATATGCCAATGATTCGGCTCTAATGGCACGCGACCGTCAACAAAATATGCCGGCCATAAGTCGTATTTACACTCTTTACGCCGATCGTTGCCGGCAGGCCAATGCCATGGACTTCGACGACTTGCTCGTACTCACTTACCAGCTTTTTGCTGAGCATCCTGATATAAGGGAAAAATATGCCCACCATTTTGAATATGTGCTTGTGGACGAGTATCAGGACACCAACTATGTCCAGCAGTGCATTGTGCTCCAACTCACACGCGATCATCAGCGTGTATGCGTGGTGGGTGACGACTATCAGAGTATTTATGGTTTCCGTGGAGCCAATATTGATAACATCTTGCAGTTTAACGAGTTGTACAACGATCCGAAGCTCTTTAAATTGGAGCAGAACTATCGCTCCACCCGCAATATTGTGAAGGCGGCCAACAGTTTGATGAAACACAACGAGCGACAGATACCCAAAGATGTGTATAGCGAGAATGACGAGGGGGAGAAGCTCATCTACAAACCTGCCTACAGCGATAAGGAAGAGGCTGTCATTGTGTGCAATGAAATCAAGCGCATCAAGCGCAAGGAGGGAGGCGGCTATCGTGACTTCGCCATTCTTTACCGCACCAATTCCCAGAGCCGCAGCCTTGAAGAGGAGATGAAGAAGCAGCACATCCCTTACCGCATCTATGGCGGACTGAGTTTCTATCAGCGCAAGGAGATCAAAGACATCATAGCCTATTTCCGCCTTGTGATCAATCCCGACGACGAGGAGGCTTTCAAACGCATCATCAATTATCCGGCAAGGGGAATCGGTAACACCACCATCCAAAAAATTGCTGCGACGGCCGTCGAACAGGGTGTCAGCTTTTGGACGGTCATCATGTCGCCCGGACATTACGGGCTCTCGGTCAATAAGGGAACCTTGGCCAAGATAGATGCTTTTCGCAGTCTTATAAGTTCTTTCATGCTTAAAAGTCTCGAGTTGGACGCTTATCAGTTGGGACAAATGATTATCAAGGAGAGTGGAATCTCGAAAGATATATTCTCAGGAGTTGACCCCGAGTCCCTTTCCCGTCAGCAAAACCTTGAGGAGTTTCTTGCAGGAATGCAGGATTTTGTGGAGAGTCAGCGCGAGGAAGGCAATGAGAATCAGGTCTTTTTGGCCGATTTCCTGCAAGAGGTGTCACTTCTCACCGATTTGGACAGCGACGAGGGCGACGACACCAACCGGGTGGTGATGATGACCATTCATGCCGCGAAGGGATTGGAGTTTCCCACAGTGTTTATCGTAGGGTTGGAAGAGAACATCTTCCCCAGTCCGTTGTCGGCCAACTCTCCCCGCGAACTTGAGGAGGAGCGCCGCCTGCTCTATGTTGCCATCACCCGCGCCGAGCGTCACTGCATACTCACCAACGCTCAAAATCGTTGGCGTTTTGGCTCCATGCAGTTTGACACTCCCAGTCGTTTTATATACGACATCGATCCGTCACTTATTGAGGAAGAAAGGATGGGAGCTTCTTATTCGGGTGGAAAATCTTTCCGTACGGGGCGGAATGGGGGCTCCTACGGTGATGCTTTCCAAGACCTGCCTTTCTCTCGGAATGACACGCCTGAGTGGATGGAGGATAGGCAAGGCTACCCCCGCCCGGCATCATCTTCCTATCAAGGGCACACACCGACTCCCCGTGCCGTGTACCAACCGTCTCAGAAAGTGGGGCGGGGAAGTGGTGCTCCCGGCTCCGTGTCCGGTATGCAGTCGCTGAAGCCTATGCGGCAGGTTGCAGAAACCCCTTCCTCCCCTTCATCTTCTGTTCAAGTGGGAGCATTGGCCGAAGGCACAGTCATAGAGCACCAACGCTTTGGTATAGGAACAGTAATTAAGGTGGAAGGAAGCGGTGAAAACGCCAAGGCCACCATTGAGTTTAAGAATACGGGCACGAAACAGCTGCTCTTGAAATTCGCCCGCTATACGATCATCAAGTAGTTTCTGATAGAGGCCGCTCTCAAGGAATTACTTGCAGGCGCATGTTGTCGAGATCGAATATCACTTTGCTAAACCACTGAAAGACATCCATGCCCAACAAGTCGGTGAAGTCCCGGTCTTCGACAATCCTCACCTCGGGCATTTTGCACCGTAGTCCTCCGATAGTAAGGATGAAGTCGTGCAGGGAATGTTGCCTGATATTTTGTATTCCTCCAATGCCCCAATAGCTTATCGTGTCGATGGGGAGTCGGATTATCTTTTCTTTATTCCCTTCAAAAAAATGTTTTCCGAGCATACTCCAAGGCGCTCCGAAGTCGGGCATGCACATATAATGTTTTCCCTCGTGTTCATATTCCATCCGCAGGCCGCCGGTCTGACTGTCAAAACACAGGTTCGGCTCTATATGTTCAGACGGCGCACCGGCCTCTGTGCCAACGCGTATGCGCCGTGCTTTAAAGTCGATGTCAAGCCGACTTAAAGCAAGCATCATCGGCACTCCCACGATGGCATTGATTTTATGTGAATAGCCTATGTTGGAGTTCATGTCAGGCAGATTACTGACGATGAACGGCACGTGCCCGAACACGACATTCCCCACACTCATTTCCCGGGCTATGACCAAAGCTTCCTCCAAGTCCTTGCTTCCTCTTACGGGCATACTTACACCGGTTTTTGTCAGGTTCAACCGGTCGGCCAATTCTTGTGACACCACGTTCATGGCTGCTCCCGTGTCAAATATAAATCGGACTCGCTCACCGTTGATTTCACCCTCAATCAGCATGACAACCGACTGCATGTCATGCTGTCTCACGGTGTCAACTTGGAATGGTATTTCCACTCCTCCGTATGGCCGGACATAGTGCATGGACTTGTTTCTTCCGATGGTCTTGTAGTATTGCCAATAGGCTGCATAGCCCGCCAACACCTCTTTGCCGAAGACTTCTTGCTTTTGTTTCAGCCACTTTTCCAGCAGTGATGCAGCCTTAGAGTTTTTGCCCCGCCGGGACAGGTTGGAGGCCAGCAGATAGGAGAGCCACAACTGGGTCTCGTCGTCCGTGCGTTTGTCTTTTAAGAGACGCTTCATCTTTTTGTAGCTACCTTTTTGGAGAAAGGCATTTCCTATCATGGCATCGGCATATCTTCTGGTATAATCATTCCATTCGGAAGACTCGCTACGGTATAATCTTCGTAAGTCAAACCATCGGCTATCATCTATCAACGATAGGACAAGACTGTCTTTTCCCTGTGCCATGATTCCGGCATGGGAGAAAGCCAACATTACTAAAAGGAATATGCCCAAGCGCTTCATAGCTATACTTTTAAGTTGTAAAGTGGTCAACGAATCCGGGTGTGGGGATGTTGTCGTCATGTCTTGTTAGCATGAATGGCGTTTTGTCCCGGCTTTTATGAAGGTAAAGTCTTCTATCTGCAAATTTATATCTTTTTTCGAGAATAAGCGCGGAGTAGCTGTAAAAAAGTTTTAGATTGGATGAAAAACTGTAAGAAATCGTTCTTACATGTTATTTTTCAACCTTAAATGCGTTGGTACAACGGCATCCGAGTTTCCTCGTCTCCCTGCATCCTTTTCCGTGCGAGGCCTTTGCACCATCGGTGCATGGGCCTTGCACCATCCGTTCGGCAGTCAAGCGCGGTGCGTGCAAAGGCTCCGCACCATTCTTGATGGAATCCCGTTGCGGCGGGAAATGGCAGAAGTGATGGTCTCGCTTTTTTCTTTTAGTGTTACGCCCACGCTGCTGGGGGACAACTGCCCCGAAAACTACTCGTTCTACTTTGCTGCTAATGCCTATGCAGAGCTCTCGTCCACGAAGCATCTTTAGACTGAGCCTTTTCCACAAGATGCCATCAACAGCTCGTGTAATGGAAAAATTACACAAAACATAGAAAAATGAATGATATAAAAAAAATCTTTGTTATCTTTGCAATGGTTGTTGCCACAGGCGCAGCTAAAGTGCAGGCGATCGTGACGGCAACTATCGGTGGACAGACAAGCTCTAAGTCTGACGACAAACTGGTGAAAGGCAAGAAGTATCTTCTTGCAGACTTTTGGGCCGGTTGGCGTCTCCCTTATCATATTGAGATTCCTGACTTGAAAAAGATTCGGACTGTGGAGATGACCTTTGGGACGATTTGCTTGAGGTACACCATAACACAAAGCTAAATGAACAGAACAATGAAGAAAGCGATGACACTGGCGCTCCTGCTGATAGCGGTGATAGCGGCCAACGCACAAATGCTCACTCCCGTGAAGTTTACCGCACGGCTCGTAACCAACAGTTCGGCAGAGGCTGAGATCGTATTTAGTGGTAAGATAGATGCCGGTTGGCATGTCTATTCCACCGACTTGGGCAACGACGGGCCCATCGGCGCCACTTTCCATACCGATCGGCTGGATGGAGTGGAACTCGTGGGCAAGCTCAAAGCCCGTGGAAACGAGTTGTCCAACTATGATAAACTTTTTGGAATGAAACTGCGCTACTTTGAAGGGAGCGTGCAGTTTGTGCAGCGGGTGAGGTTTACCAAGCCCACTTACAAGATTGCTGCCTATCTTGAATATGGCGCATGCAACGACCAAAGCTGTCTGCCTCCAACTTCTGTTGATTTCAAGAGTTCCGGCAAATCACCTGCCGTAACCGCCGGCAAGGAAGGCTTAGATAAGGGTGCGACGAAGCAGCCGGCAGATCCGGCTTCCGGGCAGGAAGTGGCTAAAGGAGCTCCTACCGCAGCTTCGGCAGCTGATTCTCTTGCCGCTTTGAAAGTCGATTCGTCCACCCAAGTAGCCCCGTCGGCAGGAGAGTCTTTGTCAGCAGCAGACAAAGATGTACTCTGGCAGCCTGTGGCAGACAAGTTGCAGCAACTGGGGGGCAATGGCAATCTTGGCAATCACTCTCTCTTTTATATCTTCTTTATGGGCATTGTGGGTGGACTGTTGGCCCTCGTGATGCCTTGCATCTGGCCCATCATCCCCATGACAGTGAGTTTCTTTCTCAAACGGGCCAAAGATGACCGCCGAAAAGGCATCCGCGATGCCGTGACTTACGGCATATCCATCATTGTTATTTATCTGGGGTTGGGCATCCTTGTGACTGCCGCCTTTGGCCCCAACACGCTCAATGCCCTCTCCACCAATTCTGTTTTCAACATCTTCCTCTTCCTTTTGCTCGTGGTTTTTGCCGTGAGTTTCTTTGGTTGGTTTGAGATAAAATTGCCCGACAGTTGGGCCAACAAAGTCGATTCCAAGGCCGGTGAGGCCACTGGGCTGCTCTCGATATTCCTCATGGCTTTTACCCTCGTGCTGGTGAGTTTTTCATGCACGGCCCCCATCATCGGGCTGTTGCTGGTGGAAACCGTCACCTCCGGCAACTGGGTGGGCCCCGCTGTGGGGATGGCCGGCTTTGCATTGGCTTTGGCTGTGCCGTTCACGCTTTTTGCTCTATTCCCTACGCTGATGAAAAAGTCACCCAAGAGCGGTGCATGGATGAACCAAATCAAGGTGGTGTTAGGCTTCATAGAATTGGCCTTTGCGCTCAAGTTCCTCTCCGTGGCTGACCTTGCATACGGGTGGCACATCCTCGACCGTGAAACTTTTCTCTCGCTTTGGATAATCATCTTCGTTGCCCTTGGGGCCTATCTCGTGGGGTGGCTCAAGTTCCGCAGTGACGAGACAGGCGGTGACATCGCCCGTCCGATGCCGGTACCAAGCATCATGGGGGGACTGTTGTCGTTGGCTTTTGCCCTCTACATGGTGCCAGGCCTGTGGGGTGCGCCCTGCAAGGCGGTGAGTGCCTTTGCTCCGCCTATCAATACGCAGGACTTCAACCTCAATACCAAGACTGTGGAAGCAGCCTACACCGACTATGAACAGGGTATGGCAGCTGCCAAGGCGCAAGGAAAACCGGTGCTCATCGACTTTACCGGATTCGGTTGTGTGAACTGCCGAAAGATGGAAGCGGCTGTGTGGACTGATGCTTCGGTGGCCGACCGGCTGACGAAAGACTATGTGCTCATTAGTCTGTTTGTGGACGACAAGACACCGCTAGCCTCTCCCATGGAGGTGGATGACAACGGTCGCAAGCGCACTTTGCGCACCGTGGGCGACAAGTGGAGCTACTTGCAAAGCCATAAGTTCGGTGCCAACGCGCAACCTTTCTATGTGGCTGTCGACAGCGATGGCAATCCACTCACGGGGGCTTACAGCTATAAGGAGGATGTGCCTGCCTATATAGAGTTTTTGGATAGGGGATTGGCGAGCTTCAAAACCCGATAAAGATTAAGTTGAAGGAGAATTTAGTTATGCTCAATACCATCATTCGGCAACAAATCATCGCACTTATCCGTCGGCAAGTAGTGCCGGCTGTAGGGTGCACCGAACCTATGGCGGTGGCGCTCTGTACGGCACGGGCCACTGAACTTCTCGGTTGTCGGCCGGAGAAAATCACTGTACGGCTCAGTGCCAATATCCTCAAGAATGCCATGGGCGTGGGTATCCCCGGTACGGGGATGATAGGCCTACCAATAGCCATAGCCCTCGGAGCACTTGTCGGAAAGTCGGAATATGAGTTGGAGGTCATCAAAGACCTTACACCCGAAACACTTGCCGAAGGTAAGGCCTATCTTGAAACGAATCCTATTGATATAAGGCTGAAGGGCGATACGACCAGCAAACTCTACATAGAAATCATTTGCGAATGCTGCGGCAACAAAGCTGTGGCCATCATTGCAGGCACGCACACTTGCTTTGTCTATGAAGAACTAAATGGAAAGGTGCTTTTCGACCGAATGAAAGGCGCAAGTGGAGTGGAAGAGGAGGGAGATGTAAACCTCAATATGAGGATGGTCTACGACTTTTCCACCACCACACCCACTAACGAAATCAGCTTCATCCTTAAGACCCGTGACTATAATCTCAAGGCTGCCGAAGAGTCGCTTAAAGGCAATTATGGGCATTGTCTGGGCAAGACGATGGATCGACCGCTGAGCCACGGCATCTTCGGTGATACTATGTTTTCGCATATCATCTCCAAGACTGCCAGCGCTTGCGATGCCCGCATGGGTGGGGCGATGATTCCGGTGATGAGTAATAGCGGTTCGGGAAATCAGGGAATCTGCGCCACCAACCCTGTGGCTGTGTATGCCCTTGAGAACAAAAACACCGAAGAAGAACTGATTCGTGCACTCACCCTGAGCCACCTTACAGCCATCTACATCAAGCAGAGTCTTGGGGCCCTTAGTGCCCTCTGTGGTTGCGTGGTAGCCGGTATCGGCTCAAGTTGTGGCATCACTTACCTTATGGGAGGAGATTACGGCGACGTGTGCCATGCGGTGAAGAACATGATAGCCAACCTCACAGGCATGATATGCGATGGAGCCAAGCCCAGTTGTTCTCTCAAAATATGCTCGGGCGTTTCCACCGCTTTGCTCTCTGCTATCCTTGCACGTGAAGGCAAACATGTCACAGCAGCCGAGGGCATTATTGATGAAGATGTAGATCGCAGCATACACAACCTTACAGGCATCGGCAAGGAAGCCATGTGTACGACCGATGACATGGTACTCAACATCATGACCCACAAATGTTAATTTGTATTTTGGCATGAGAAAGACAAACAAAGTTAGTGCATGATGGCGGAGCGTGCATGATGAAAAAAGCAATAAAAAAATCTTATCTCGTTTCGGGATAAGATTTTTTGTGGGTGGTGATGGATTCGAACCACCGAAGTCGAAAGACAGCAGATTTACAGTCTGCCCCATTT